>ERZ773069.8-NODE-8-length-133865-cov-18.679867_pt1 | contig 133865 bp, 110 predicted proteins | sample MGYA00580619_ERZ773069 | MGnify/ENA primary metagenome ERZ773069 (study PRJEB29015, sample SAMEA2738007) | human oral metagenome | biome: human oral; feature: human-associated habitat; material: dental | place: China | collected 2108 ...
GGAATTTCGCTACCTTAGGACCGTTATAGTTACGGCCGCCGTTTACCGGGGCTTCAATTCAATGCTTCCCATTGCTGGTGACATCTCCTCTTAACCTTCCGGCACCGGGCAGGTGTCAGGCTGTATACTTCATCTTTCGAGTTTGCACAGCCCTGTGTTTTTGTTAAACAGTTGCCTGGACCGATTCTCTGCGCCTCATATTGCTATGAGGACCCCTTATCCCGAAGTTACGGGGTCAATTTGCCTAGTTCCTTAACCATGAATCTCTCAACGCCTTAGTATATTCTACCCGACCACGTGTGTCCGTTTGCGGTACGGGTCGCACATACATTAAGTTTAGCGGATTTTCTCGGAAGTATGATTACCTGCACTCAAGTTATCCCGAAGGATTACCTGTACTTTCATGGTTCAACTCGGAAGGTGGATTTGCCTGCCTCCCTCATAGCCTACGCACTTAAACGCCCTATTCCGTCAGGGCGCGGCAGTGTCACTGCTCCGTCTCCACATCACTGTATATGCGAGTTGCGGAATATTAACCGCATCTGCCATCGCCTTCGCCGTTCGGCTGAGACTTAGGACCCGACTAACCCCGGGCTGATTGGCATCGCCCGGGAAACCTCGGTCTTTCGGCGAAAGGGAATCTCACCCTTTTTATCGTTACTTATACCTACATTTGCTTTTCCATAAGCTCCAGGATCAGTTACCCTCACCATTCAACGCCGATGGAATGCTCCCCTACCGATACTTTTAATATACATTACTATCCCGCGCCTTCGGTATCTGACTTATACCCGATTATTATCCATGCCCGGACCCTCGACTAGTGAGCTGTTACGCACTCTTTGAATGAATGGCTGCTTCCAAGCCAACATCCTAGCTGTCACGGGGACCAGACTTCGTTAGACTAACTTAGACAGAATTTCGGGACCTTAGACGGCGGTCTGGATTCTTCTCCTCTCGGGGACGGACCTTAGCACCCGCCCCCTTACTGCACGACTGCGGTCCATAAGCATTCGGAGTTCGTCAGGTCTCGATAGGCGGTGAAGCCCTCTTGACCTATCGGTCGCTCTACCTCTTATGGAGATCGTCGCACGCGGCACCTAAATGCCTTTCGGGGAGTACGAGCTATCTCCAAGTTTGATTGGCCTTTCACTCCTACACTCACCTCATCGGGAAGCTTTTCAACGCTTATCCGTGCGGTCCTCCATCCGGTGTTACCCGGACTTCAACCTGGGCAAGTGTAGATCACTTGGTTTCGCGTCTACCCCATCTGACTCGACGCCCTATTCAGGCTCGCTTTCACTGCGGATGCGCGTCTCATGACGCTTATCCTTGCCAGACATGGTAACTCGTAGGTTCATTATGCAAAAGGCACGCCGTCACCGCTTACGCGGCTCCGACCGCTTGTAGGCGCATGGTTTCAGGAACTATTTCACTCTCCTCATCGGAGTGCTTTTCACCTTTCCTTCACAGTACTCGTTCACTATCGGTCTCACGGGAGTATTTAGCCTTACCGGATGGTCCCGGCGGATTCGCGCAGAATTTCACGTGTTCCGCGTTACTCAGGATACCACTACGTCTCGTCATGCTTCGAATACGGGATTATCACCCTCTATGATTGTTCTTTCCAGAACATTCTTCTCACAATCTAAGTACGACAGCGTGGTCCTACAACCCCTGCTAAGCGTTGCCACAAAGCAGGTTTAGGCTATTCCCCGTTCGCTCGCCACTACTAGGGGAATCATTATTTATTTTCTCTTCCTAAAGGTACTAAGATGTTTCAGTTCCCTTCGTTCGCCTCACTACGTCTGTAGTGATAACAGGTCTTCAACCTGTTGGGTTGTCCCATTCGGAAATCCTTGGATCAAAGGTTATTTGCACCTACCCAAGGCTTATCGCAGCTTATCACGTCCTTCATCGCCTCCGTGAGCCAAGGCATCCGCCATGCGCCCTTTCTTACTTTCTTCGCCTTCTTTGTAATTGCTTACAAAGAATGTAGCTCATACTTTCAGCTGTTGTGTGATTCTAAAGAATTTGAAGTTGTTTCTTCAATAATTAGAATGCTAATTCTTCCCTTTATAGAAAGAATAGTTCTACATTACAGTCTTGCTTGTGTCAATATGTCAAAGATCTTGTGCTGTTGTTCTGTGTGTTCTGAGGCAATGCCTCAGAAGCATAGAACAGCGTGGTGGAGGATAAGGGCTTGAACCTTTATGTGAGCCTTAAACTCTAAACTCCTACATTTATATAATACAGAGTGCAGTGAGTACAAGAAGAAAAACGAACCAAAGGTTCTTTTATTTATCTTGATTACCGTTAACTTGTTGACTTGTATACTTAAATACTTATCAACTAAATCAACGAATAAGCGAACTCTCCAGAAAGGAGGTGTTCCAGCCGCACCTTCCGGTACGGCTACCTTGTTACGACTTAGCCCCAATCACCAGTTTTGCCCTAGGCCGATCCTTGCGGTCACGGACTTCAGGCACCCCCGGCTTTCATGGCTTGACGGGCGGTGTGTACAAGGCCCGGGAACGTATTCACCGCGCCATGGCTGATGCGCGATTACTAGCGAATCCAGCTTCGTGGGGTCGGGTTGCAGACCCCAGTCCGAACTGGGACCGGCTTTCAAGATTTGATGCAATTTGCATTACACCATCCCTCTGTACCGGCCATTGTAACACGTGTGTAGCCCCGGACGTAAGGGCCGTGCTGATTTGACGTCATCCCCACCTTCCTCACACCTTACGGTGGCAGTGTCTCCAGAGTGCCCAGCATAACCTGATGGCAACTGAAGAGAGGGGTTGCGCTCGTTATGGCACTTAAGCCGACACCTCACGGCACGAGCTGACGACAACCATGCAGCACCTTCACAGAGACCCCGAAGGGCGTCATTATCTCTAAATCCTTCCTCTGCAATTCAAACCCGGGTAAGGTTCCTCGCGTATCATCGAATTAAACCACATGTTCCTCCGCTTGTGCGGGCCCCCGTCAATTCCTTTGAGTTTCACCGTTGCCGGCGTACTCCCCAGGTGGGATGCTTAATGCTTTCGCTTAGCCGCTGATACCAGGTACCAACAGCGGGCATCCATCGTTTACTGTGCGGACTACCAGGGTATCTAATCCTGTTTGATACCCGCACCTTCGAGCTTAAGCGTCAGTTGCGCTCCCGTCAGCTGCCTTCGCAATCGGAGTTCTTCGTCATATCTAAGCATTTCACCGCTACACGACGAATTCCGCCAACGTTGTGCGTACTCAAGGAAACCAGTATGCGCTGCAAGTCAGACGTTGAGCGTCTACATTTCACAACACACTTAATATCCAGCCTACGCTCCCTTTAAACCCAATAAATCCGGATAACGCCTGGACCTTCCGTATTACCGCGGCTGCTGGCACGGAATTAGCCGGTCCTTATTCGTATGGTACCTGCAAATAGGGACACGTCCCTAACTTTATCCCCATACAAAAGCAGTTTACAACCCATAGGGCCGTCATCCTGCACGCTACTTGGCTGGTTCAGACTTCCGTCCATTGACCAATATTCCTCACTGCTGCCTCCCGTAGGAGTTTGGACCGTGTCTCAGTTCCAATGTGGGGGACCTTCCTCTCAGAACCCCTACTGATCGTTGCCTTGGTGGGCCGTTACCCCGCCAACAAGCTAATCAGACGCATCCCCATCCATTACCGATAAATCTTTACTTCAAATCTGATGCCGTCATCGAAGACTATGTGGTATTAGTCTGCCTTTCGGCAGGTTATCCCACAGTAATGGGAAGGTTGGATACGCGTTACTCACCCGTGCGCCGGTCGACGTCCAAAGAGTGCAAGCACTCAATGCCGTTTCCCCTCGACTTGCATGTGTTAAGCCTGTAGCTAGCGTTCATCCTGAGCCAGGATCAAACTCTCCATTGTAAAATATGTTTTGGTGATAAGTGATAGGTGGTAAGTGATAATGGATACCACATTAACCCAAACACTTCACCGAGTAATCTCTGTTTCAGAACGCTTATCCTAAAAGTATCAAGTAAAAAGCACCTTTTCTTTTGTTCCTTAATTATTTTGAGGCGATGCCTCAAAAGTAGGGACAACGAATTGATCGGTTCGTTTCTTTTACCCATCCATTTGATATAAAACCAAACAGACGCTTCTTGTACTACTTCTCTGTTTATGTAAATCTTTTCAAAGAACTCTTTCTTTACTGCTTTAAGTAACTTGCCAGGCGGCTTGTTTTGTAAAGCGAGTGCAAAGGTATACAGAAATTCCGTTCCCACCAAATGTTTTGGAGATTATTTTTTAAAGAAATGAACTTTTTTATTTAAAATTGACCCAAATCAACTAATTTACTTAAAAATGATTATTTTTGCACCCTAAAATAAGATTTAAAAAGAATGAGACATAAAAAGGAGATTGTTAAGATTGGAGAGCATACTTGCATCCTACATAGCGAAGAAAACGCAAAGTTTTTCATTATTCAGCCCGTTGACAGTAATGACACAGAGGAGTTGGAGCGACAAATCACCTATATAGAAGACAACTCACAGGCATCTTTCATTCATATTGCCATTCGCATAAATAATTGGAATGCCGAGCTAACACCTTGGCCTGCCCCGCCTGTATTTGGAAAGGTTCCTTTTGGTGATGGCGCTCATTCCACCTTATTATATATAATAGAGCAACTCATCCCAACCTTAAAGACACAATTTTCTTTAGAGCTCAATAAAACTAATACCATCTTAGGAGGATATTCATTAGCAGGACTTTTTAGTCTTTGGGCAGGCTACCAACAGAGTGTTCCTTTCCGTGGAATTGTCTCAGCATCCCCATCTGCATGGTATACTGGTTGGTTAGACTATGCCAACTCCCACCATCCACAAGTAGAACACGCATATCTCAGCCTTGGCGACAAAGAAGAGAAAACAAAAACAAAATTGATGTCAACTATCAGTAAAGACATCCTTCGCCAAGAACAAATATTCAAAGATAAAGGTGTCAATTGTAAGATGGAATGGAATGAAGGCAACCATTTCCAAGACAACGGAGTCAGAATTGCCAAAGGCTTTGTTTGGATGATGTACCAATAAAAACACTGACTATTCCCTTCAAAAGAGAGAATAGTCAGTGAAAAGGGCTAAGGAAAAGTCATTTATCAACTTCAAAGCCAAATATAATTCAATCCAACTTACAGAAGTTACTTAATCCCAGCAAGGTGGCTTGCCTCAGGCGAAAGGAACTTTCCAATCTTCTTATAAGGAACCGTAAAGGTAGGCATTCCGATAGCATAAGCACCAATCTCATACAGTCCGTAAATAAAGACTACACCTTCTGGAGAAAGATAAACGCCACTCCCAGGCAATGGGATAATACCATTCTCAAGGGAAAGGGCATCCATATCTGTCTTTACACGACTTTCAGCATCATGCTCTTTTTCATACCATCTTCTAAAATAGCTTTCAACACCAGCTCTAAGGATAGGTTGAAGTGCTTTTATATCCTTCGGACTCAATACATTCCGCAGCATAACACCCGTCTTCTTGTCGAAAGTAGCCCCATATTCTGAAGCCATTCCATGCGCACCACCTGAATATGTGTAAAAAGTAGAATAGTACGTAACATAACGATCCGTTTCATTTTCCTTCATTACAAACTTGGAGATTTCAGGTTTCCAAGCCACATCTGGGTCATCAATTTCATCTAAAGTTTTGCTTATACTCTTATAAGCATTCTTAGCATAGTAGTTTATCATTCCCTTACCATCTGCAAAATTGCTATAAGGTTTAGACTCTACGCCCTCATCACTATAGCCATCCCCAATCCATACCAACTCAGATGAGAGATAAGCACGGAGCGAATCGACCAGCGGTTGAGGTCCAGACACAGGGAAGGAATAAGCAAGATCAACATCACCCTTCTCTGTACTATAAGACTTACCAATAGAATCAACCACCAATGGTACATCTTTCTTTTTTACAACAGGGTCAGCAACCATAGAAGGAGAAGCCACAGAGTCCTTCGCTTTCTCTGCAGCTGATGCCTTTTCACTTTTACATCCAGCCATAACAGTAATAGACAAAAGAGATGCTAAAAGGAATGAAAAATTTTTATTATTCATATCAACTAATGCTTGTTAAGAGACAACAAAAATAGTCATTTCGCTCTTTATTTCCAAAACATTCCTTACTTTTGTTGTACAAGGAAAGTAACAAAGCACATTCTATAGGCTTCACCCATCGAAAAAAAGCCTATAGAACATGCTCTTAAAAAGCTATAGAAAAGATGAAGATTAGTATTATAGGAACTGGAATGATAGCTACAGAAGTTATCTCACTGCTCAAGACAGAAGTCAAAGGGATAGAAATCACCAGTATATTCTCACACAGCAATGTGGAAAAGGCAGAATTTCTTGCGAAGATGAATCATATTGAGCGTATATATACCGACTATGCTCAGTTGCTAAAAGAAGACAAAGCTGACTTCGTTTATATCGCTTTAGTCAACAATGCCCATTACGAATTTACGCGTATGGCATTAGAGGCTGGTAGGAATGTAATTGTGGAAAAGCCTTTCACCCTCACGGTTGCTGAAGCAGAAGAACTTGCAACAATGGCACGAGAGAGAAAGCTCTACCTCTTTGAAGCTATCTCTCCACTCCATACACCTAACTTCCACATGGTCAAAGATAGCCTTAAGAAGATAGCTCCTATCCACTTTGTGCAGTGTAATTTCTCACAATATTCAAGTAAGTTCGAACGCTATTTACAAGGAGATATTGCCCCTGCCTTCAACCCAGAATTAGGAGGTGGTGCGCTGAACGACCTCAATGTCTACAATATAAATATTGTCATCGGTCTTTTCGGACAACCTACCGCAACACAATATTTTGCTAACCGAGGTCACAATGGCATTGATACCTCAGGTGTAATGGTTCTCTCCTATCCTACGATGACCGCGACCTGTACTGCAGCAAAGGATTCAAGTAGCCCATCATTCATTCTCATACAAGGAGAAAAAGGTTGGATACATATCCCAACACCCGCCAACGAGTTTGGTAGTGTGGAGATGATGATACAAGGAAAGCTAACCAGTTATCGTCGTAACGCCTATGAAAGTCGCCTTGCCCATGAGTTTATGGACTTCAAAGATGTATGGGAGAAGAAGGATTACAAGCAGATGGAAGAATGGCTTGAAAGGTCAGTGGAAGTAGTGAGGGTAATGGGGTAAAAAAAGCCTCACCCCCAACCCCTCTCCGAAGGGAGAAAGAAAGGAGCCTCACCCCCAACCCCTCTCCGAAAGGAGAGGGGAGTGATTACCGTAGAGGGGGATGGGTAAACAAATCGAGGGGAAGGGTTTTATAAAATTATAAAATAACAAAGGGCACTCAGTTATTGGGTATCCTTTGTTATATCCTTATGTTTGGATTACTTCAATGCTTGTTCAAGATCTGCGATAATATCATCTACATTCTCAATACCAACAGAGAGACGGATTAAGTCTGGTGCTACACCAGCTTCACGGAGTTGTTCGTCAGTCAACTGACGGTGAGTATGACTTGCTGGATGCAGAACACAAGTACGTGCATCAGCTACGTGAGTGACGATAGAAACAAAGTCTAAGCTATCAATAAACTTGATGGCGTCTTCTCTTGAACCCTTCAAACCAAAGGCAATAACACCACATGAACCATTTGGAAGATACTTCTGTCCTAAAGCATAATACTTATCGGAAGGAAGACTACAATAGTTCACCCATGCCACCTTCTCATTCTTTTCCAACCACTCAGCTACCTTCTGTGCATTATCACAATGCTGCCTCATACGAAGGTGCAAGGTCTCAAGACCAATATTAAGCAGATATGAATTCTGCGGTGCAGGAATACTTCCAAGGTCTCTCATCAACTGAGTAACGAGCTTCGTTATATATGCCAATTTACCAAACGACTTCGTATAAATGAGTCCATGATAACTCTCATCAGGAGTGGTCAATCCTTGGAACTTCTCACTATATGCTTCCCAATCAAAGTTACCAGAATCGACAACAACACCACCAACCTGTGAGGCATGTCCATCCATATACTTTGTCGTAGAATGAGTGATGATATCACAACCCCACTCAAAAGGACGACAGTTGATTGGTGTAGCAAATGTATTGTCAACTATCAGTGGTACACCATGCTTATGAGCAATTCCTGCAAAACGTTCTATATCGAACACCTTACCTCCGGGATTTGATATTGTCTCACCAAAGAAACACTTTGTATTTGGTTGAAATGCAGCCTCAATCTTTTCATCGTCCCACTCTGGATCGATAAATGTACACTCAATACCCAACTTCTTAAGTGTTACACCGAAAAGATTATATGTTCCACCATAAATAGTGTTGGATGTCACGAAATGGTCGCCTGCTCCACAAATATTAATGATAGCATAGAAGTTAGCAGCCTGACCCGAAGAAGTCAGTACAGCACCAACACCACCTTCAAGGGCTGCAATCTTCTTAGCTACAGCATCATTGGTTGGGTTTGCCAGACGAGTATAGAAATAACCGCTATCCTCCAAGTCAAACAAACGTGCCATTTGCTCACTGGTCTCATATCTAAAAGTTGTACTCTGATAAATGGGTAGCTGCTGAGGTTCACCTTTTTTAGGTTGCCAACCGCCATGAATACATATAGTTTCAAGATTTCTTTTCATATCATTATTTCCTTTATTATTTTTATTCTTGAGTGCGATTGCAAAGTTATAACAAAACCATTTACTATCAAAATTTACTGTAGAATTCAGAAAAATATACTATCTTTACCCCATATTTTAAACAAAAAGTAGAATAATATTCTGCAAAAACAAAATATATCAAAATGAACAACAATGAGACTTTAGATGAAACCGACCGTAAAATCCTACGTATTCTACAGCGCAACTCCGATCTTACGGTAAAAGAATTAGCTGCAAAACTCCACCTTTCAACCTCTCCCACGTTTGAGCGACAGAAGCGATTGGAGCGTGATGGCTATATAGAAAGATACATGGCGGTTGTGAATCCTCATAAGGTTGGCAATGGTATTATGGTATTATGTAATATCAGACTGAAACAACACTCTCAAGAACTCATACAAGAGTTTATGAATGTTGTGCAGAATCTTGAGGAAATAACAGAGTGTTATAACACCAGTGGTGACTACGATTTTCTTATTAAAGTCTATGCGCGTGACATGAAAAGCTATCAACAATTCATGCTCAACACCCTTGGAACAATTAATTGTATAGGAAGTTTACATAGTATCTTTATCATTGACGAAACAAAGAACACACATGGAGTTCCTATCTCTATGCTTTGAGTTGTGAGGAGTTAATGGCTTATCGAAATCGGCAATGATGTCCTTAACTGGTCTTTCGGTCCCTAATAGTTATCGTGCGGACGCTCCGCACATGTTGTGTTGATGGTGAACACATGTTGTGCGAATGGCGAACACCAAATGTGTTGAAGATTAAATGAACTGCTCTATGTGGTTAATGAAAGTGCAACCGAATGTTAGAACCCGTCAAGTGGTGATACTATAAGCATTCAAGAGATGGAAGTCATGATATAGTAAAGGCAAGGACACACATTGATGCCCCTGCCTTTATCTTGTTTAATCATACTCAAAATTTTATGCGTCTTGCTGGCGAACACCCATACGAGCCTCAACAACATTGACAACATAGTCGCCTAATTTCTCGCACTCCTGAATGATGTCCATGTACATTGTTCCTACTGCATAAGTGTACTTATGGTCGTTCACATCGTTAATATTCTGCGAGCGTAACTGATTGCGGTAGTTGTTAATCTCGGTCTCAATATTGAACGAACGGTTTACATCGTTGTCCTGACGGTGACCAACAAGAATACGATTCATCTGTGTCAGAGCATCGTCTGTCAACTCAAACATCTGGTGCATGTGGTCATACTGCTCTTGTGTGAAGTCTTCCTTACTATTGATAAGACGGCTGCAAGTACGAGCAATGTTATAACAAGCATCTCCGATACTCTCCAACTCAGAGATTTCACGAAGCATAGAGCGCACCTTCTCCTTGGTTTCATCACTCAGATGAGCATTAGAAACTTGGTCGAGATACTTCGCAATCTCTATCTCCATATTATCAGAAATACCTTCATACTTCTCAATACGACTATAGAGTTTGGTGAATTTATCTGTATCTTTCTCGCCAAGTAGCTCACGAACCATACCGAACATACGCTGAATACGCTCAGCAAACGACTTTATCTCCTTTGAAGCCTCAAGCACAGAAAGTTCTGGAGTCTTCATGATACCAACCTGAATAAAGTGCAGACGGAACTCGTCTTCGTCCTTGTTTGCCTTTGGTTTGATAATAATGCAGACAAGCTTCTCTAAATACTTGATTGGTCCAACGAGGATAGCTGTGTTGGCAAGGTTGAATGTGGTATGGAAAGCAGCAAGCACAAAACTTAGTTTGGCAGCATTAGCCGCAAAACCAGGCGCGCCCTTTGGCATATTTACATCATAACCCACCCAATCGCATACCATATTGATAAAAGGATGGAAAACACATAATACCCAGAGAACACCAAAGACATTGAACACCATGTGAGCCATAGCAGCTCGGCGAGCCTGCGTGTTTGCAGTCAAAGCAGCAAGGTTTGAGGTTACTGTCGTACCGATATTTTCACCCATTACGAGTGCAATACCCTGGTAAATAGGCAATACTCCCGTTGAACAAAGAATCATCGTGATAGCCATAATGGCTGCAGAACTCTGCACACACATGGTCAGCACACTACCGATAAGTAGGAAAACGATAGTTGTGATGAAGCTTTGTGGGTCGAAATGACTAAAGAAATCGAGTACAGCCTGATTGTGCGCAAGGTCCATATCGATACCTGTCTGACGTAGGGTTCCCAATCCCAAGAACATAAATGAGATACCAAAGAGGAAGTCACCAATGAGTTTACGCCTCTTAGAGTAGATCAGTACGATACCAATAAAAAAGGCTGGCCATACAAAATCAGTAATGTTAAACGAGAAACCAGCCGACATAATCCATGCCGTCAGCGTCGTTCCAATGTTCGCTCCCATGATAACAGAGATGGCTTGCACCAATGTTAGCAATCCAGCATTCACAAAACTGACTGTCATTACAGTAGTTGCAGTTGACGACTGTACGGCAGCTGTGATGAATGTACCCGTAAGAATACCCGTAAAACGATTAGTTGTCATTGCACCAAGGATGTGGCGCAACTGCGGACCTGCCATTTTCTGCAGTGCCTCACTCATTGCCTTCATACCGAACATCAGCAAAGCTAATGCACCAATGAGCTTAAAGAAAATCCAAATCGACATATAATAACTTAATTTGTGATGTCTGTTTCTTGGATATTTGCAAAACTTTCCCTAACTTTACAATCCTATTTACCAAAGGACAATATTGTTCCCTGACATAATTTTAACCATCAATGATTATGAGACAAGTACTGCATATCCGTTGCAAAAATAATAAAAAAACTCAAGAAGTCCCAATTGGAAGTACACTTTCTGACATTTATAAAGAAATTAATCTTCAAATGCCTTATGGACCAGTGAGTGCAAAAGTAAATAATAAGGTGGAAGGACTCCATTATCGTGTCTATCATAATAAGGATGTAGAGTTCCTCGATTTGCTTACTCCATCAGGTATTCGTACTTACACTCGCTCGCTCTTCTTAGTGCTTTGCAAGGCTGTTCACGACCTTTATACGGGTAGTCAAGTGGTCATAGATATCCCTGTTTCAAATGGTTACTACTGTAACTTGCAGCTCGGACATGAGATTACAACAGAGGATGTTGACCGCATCCGTACACGAATGCAGGAGATTATCGATGCTAAGATGCCTATCCAGCGTTACGAAACAACAACCGAGGAGGCTGTTAAGCTGTTCACTGAGTTAGGCGATATACAAAAGGCTAAACTCCTTAAAAGCAGCGGTAGCCTTTATTGTGTCTATTATGTACTTGACGATTACAAGGATTATTACTATGGTTCGATGCTTACCAACACGAGCCAACTTCATCTCTTTGGGTTGGAGCCTTACTTTGATGGGGTTCTCTTGCGTATCCCTTCCGTACAAGACCCTTCTAAATTAGGCGAATTGATACGCCAAGACAAGATGTTTGAAGTCTTCAAGGAGCATCATAGATGGCAGAGTATCTTAGGTATTAAGACGGTGGGTGACTTCAACGAAGCGGTGAAGAATGGACTGGCAACCGACCTTATCAATGTCAGTGAGGCACTGCAAGAAAAGAAGATATCGCAGATTGCCGATACGATTGCTGAACGAAAAGAGATAAAGGTAGTACTCATTGCCGGACCATCTTCGAGCGGTAAGACAACATTCTGTAAACGTCTTTCTGTCCAACTATTAGCAAGTGGTGTGAAACCTGTACAGATTTCCTTAGACGACTACTTCGTTAACAGGGCAGAAACACCGAAAGATGAGAATGGAGAACTTGATTACGAGAGTATCTATGCACTGAATATTCCACTTATCAATGAGCAGTTTAATGCACTTTTCCGTGGTGAAGAGGTGGAATTACCAAAGTATAATTTCCAAACTGGAATGAGTGAAAAGAGCGGTAAAAAGCTGCATCTTGGAGAGAATAACATACTACTTGTGGAAGGTATTCACGCACTCAACCCAGCACTGACAGAGCAGATTGCAGACGATAAGAAGTTTAAAATATACGCATCTGCCCTCACTACGATCCTGTTAGACGACCACAACTATATCCCAACAACCGACAATCGACTACTTCGTCGTATTGTTCGCGATTACAAGTATCGTGGTTGTTCTGCACAAGAAACAATCCACCGCTGGCCAAGTGTACGTGCTGGTGAGAACAAGTGGATTTTCCCTTATCAAGAGCAGGCTGATGTAATGTTCAACACTGCCCTTCTCTTCGAACTTGCCGTCATCAAACCGCAGGCGGAAGAGGTGTTGGAACAAGTGCCAGAGAACTGTGAGGAATATGCTGAAGCCTATCGTCTGCGCAAGTTCCTCAAGTATTTTGCACCTCTACCTTTCCGCAATCTCCCTCCAACATCCCTACTGAGAGAGTTCTTAGGAGGCAGTTCATTCAAGTATTAAGAGGCACTCCTACTGCCGTTTGTACCCCAGGCTGTATATCCCCCAATGGCATACATTCGCACGTTTCAGCCTTTCCCATGTCAAAATAATGAGTTCATTGATATACTGTTTACTAAAGACGTCGTTGTTCCATATAATGAAGCTCTATAACAATTGATACTTTATTCATTTCTGTAAAATTAACAAAAACGTATTGTAGGTTTTAAAAAAATGTTTACCTTTGCAAGCAATTTATTTTTTAAAAAACATTTATGAACAAATTTTTAGTATCATGCACTATTGCGCTAACTATTTTAGTTAGTGCTTGTCAAAAAGAAAGTTTACAGGATGGGGCAGCTTACAAAGCCAAAGCGAAGTCACTGATAAAAGTCAATTAACTAAGGAAACACTGCCTTACTTACAGTCCATCAACAACTCAAGTGATGGGACAACAGAACTTACATCATAAAAAAATAATTTAAATATGACAATTATGAAATTACTTTTATCCAAGATGCAGAAACCATTTGTTGTTGCATTATGTTTGTTGACCTTGTCAATTTCTTTTAGTTCGTGTTCCGATGACGACGACTCTGTTCCAAACGTAGAAAATACAATTTGGCGCATGATAGATAATACTTCACCAAAAAGAACCATCAGACAAATTAGTTTTCGTGACGGCTACGCTATCTATGCAGATGTGAACAGATACACAGGTGTAATAGACGGTTTTCAGGATGTAATAGCGCTTGGACGATATTATTATGACAAGCGTGCAGGAGCCTTCTTGATTATTGATGAACGAACTGGTAAACCATTTGAGGGAGTACAACCTTTTATCTATCATAATGGCTTACTGAAGAATTCCTTTACTTTTGTTCTTTATAGATAAGAAAATCGAAATAGGGATGCATGGCTTCGTGCATCCCTATAATTTAACACAGCCTTATTTACAGTCCATCAACAACTCAAGTGATGGGACAACAGAACTTACATCATAAAAAAATAATTTAAATATAACAATTATGAAATTACTTTTATCCAAAATGCAGAAACCATGTGTTATTGCATTATGCCTATTTGTATTATCAATTTCTTTTAGCTCATGTGCTAAAGACGATGAATTTGTTACACCAAACGTAGATAATACTATCTGGCGTATGGTAGATAATTATTTAACAAATCGCAATACTACTATTGAGCAAATAAGTTTTCATAACGGATATGCTACCTATGCTCACGTGAACAGGCATACGGGAGTAATAGACTATTATGACGACCTGAGAGCGCATGGACGATATTATTATGACAGGCAGTTCGGAGGCTTCGTGATTATTGATGAAAAGACGGGTAAACCGTATGAAGGATTAGGAACTTTTCGCTTTAATAATGGGGTACTGGAGAATGGTTCTATGACTTTTGTTCTTTATAGATAAGAAAATCGAAATAGGGATGCACGGCTTCGTGCATCCCTATAATTTAACACAGCCTTACTTACAGTCCATCAACAACTCAAGTGATGAGACAACAGAGCTTACATCATAAAATACAGTTCTCAAACAACCGAGTCAAAACCACGAAATATATTTACACAAAGTATTGAAAAACCTTCTTTAAATCATAAAAAGACACCGCAAAGACACAAACAAGCAACCATCAGACTATCAACTGATTACAAAACCATAAAATTATCGGTGCTTAATAGCGTTCCAACTAACGCCCTTTAAGCCTTCAATTAAGCCTTAGTTGCACGCCAATTAAGGCTTAGTTGCAACGCTATTAAGCGTCTTTTATTTTCCACGATTGATTTTATTCTTACAAAACAGATGTTTCAACAGCAGGAAACAATGAGCGTTTTGATATGCTGTTTATACCAAACTGCTTCCCTATCATGAAAGAAACACCGCTTTGTACATAGCACTATTCCCCTGTCTCATTCACCTCCATAATCCTTAGAAAAGAACGGTTTTTCCTGTAAAAATAAAAAGATACACCTTATAAGTGGAAAAAAATATATACTTTTGTAATCAATCTAAGAAACAAAATAATATATGCTCATATATTACCAGACGTTGGTAATTATCAAAGACACAACCGACAACATTCCAAGAGAGTACGGAACTTGATTGGATTATGCTAAACAAACACACTTTTAACAATGAAAACAAGAATATTCATCACCCTGCTGTTAATTTGTCATACCACACTCAACTGGGCAATGAACCAAGTAACAGAACTTCGTACTTGGCAGTTCTCACGTGATAGTCTACATTGGCAGACCGTGAATATTCCCCACGACTGGGCTATCAGCGGACCCTTCGATAAGAAATGGGACTTGCAGCGAGTGGCTATCACACAGAATGGGGAGAAACAGGCTACTGAAAAGAGCGGTCGCAGTGGTGCGTTACCATGGATAGGTGAAGGCTGGTACAGCCATAAACTGACTATCAAGAAGCACCAGAGATACTCTCGCGCCTATCTTTACTTTGATGGTGCGATGTCAGAACCCATCGTTTACATCAACGGAAAGGAAGCAGGAAGGTGGGCATACGGCTATAATGCCTTTCGTATTGATGCTACGGAATACCTAAAAGAAGGCGAAAACACAATAATTGTTCACCTCAACAATCGTGAAGAAAGCTCACGATGGTATCCCGGAGCGGGGCTTTTCCGCCCTGTAAAACTCGTCCTTATGCCTCGATTACATATCGATCCGTGGGATATCTATATACGTACAACACGCCTTGATGAGGAGGGTGCCACACTTTCCGTCGATGCAAAGATTGACGGATGGGACGGTAAAGAGAAACTGATAGCTATTGCCTACGAAAGCAAGGACGGACCAATGGAACAGACTCCACTTACTCTTGACCCGCTCACTGGTATTGCCCATGCCGAAATGAACTGGAAGAAAGATAAATACAGTGTATGGACGCCAGAGCATCCTGCCCTCATCCACTTTGGTATCTACACCCGAAACAAGGGAAGTTTGGCTCTCCTTTACACCACGAAGACTGCTATTCGCACAGTTTCCGTTTCAAAGGAAAAGGGCTTTCAGCTTAATGGTGTCAGCAGAAAGATACAAGGTGTATGCCTGCATCACGACCTCGGACCACTCGGAGCTGCCGAAAACAAAGCCGCACTGATACGACAGATAAAACAGATGAAGGATATGGGTGCAGACGCTATACGCACCGCCCACAATATGCCCTCAGAACTCTTCGTACACCTTTGTGACTCTTTAGGAATGATGGTAATGGCTGAAAGCTTTGATATGTGGCTCTATCCTAAGTGCAAGAACGGCTATGCACGATTCTTTAAAGACTGGTCTGACAAGGATATGGAGAACCTCGTAAGACATCACCGCAACCATCCCAGTATCGTGATGTGGAGTATCGGAAACGAAATACCCGAACAATGGAGCGAAGAAGGACGACAGATTGCTGAAAGACTACAGGCTATCTGTCACCGCTTAGATCCTTCTCGCCCTGTTACACAGGGTATGGACCAAGCGGAAGCAGCCTTGAAATCGGGATTTGCACAGGTGATGGATGTACCGGGATTCAACTATCGTGTTTATAAATACAACCGCAACATTGCACAACTGCCCGCAGGCTTTCTCTTAGGGACTGAGACAGCCTCAACCGTCTCAAGCCGTGGAGTATACAAATTCCCTGTACGCTGGGGCGTGGCAGAGACTGACAGCGACGGACAGGTCTCAAGCTACGACACACAATGGTGTTCATGGAGCAACCTACCAGAAGAAGACTTCATCGCTATGGAGGACCTCCCTTATACCATCGGACAGTTTATATGGACTGGAACTGACTACCTTGGAGAGCCGACTCCCTACGATGAATACTGGCCAAGCCGTAGCAGCTACTTTGGTACTTGCGATCTCGCAGGACTACCTAAGGACCGATACTATCTCTACCGGTCGGTCTGGAACAAGAAAGAACCAACGCTTCACCTCCTCCCCCACTGGACATGGAACGGACGTGAAGGACAGACGACACTTGTCTTCTGCTACTCAAGCTATCCGGAGACGGAACTCTTCGTCAATGGAAAGTCACAGGGACGATGCAGAAAGGCTGGAAAAGAGGTGCAGGGTGAGGCTGCTACAGGAAAAGCCGCTACACCAGAAGAAGCTAAACAACGTGCTAAACGCTATCGAATGATGTGGGATAACGTTGTCTATGAGCCTGGGGAACTGAAGGTTGTGGCATTTGACGAGCAGGGCAAAACGGTTGATTCCGTTTCTGTGTTCACTGCAGGGAAACCCCATAAGCTACTGCTTGAAGCCGACAAATCTACCTGTGGCATCCCTGGTGCTAACCTTGTTTACATCACCGTTACAATGCTTGACGAGCAGGGCAATCCCGTTCCCGATGCTGACAACGAACTCTTTTTCACCGTGTCAGGTACTGGTCATTTCAAAGCTGTATGCAATGGTGATCCAACTTCATTGCAGTCATTCACCGAACCACATATGAAACTCTTCCACGGCAAGCTTGTCGTCATTGTGGAAGGAGATAACAAGAAAGGAGATATTACGCTGACTGTACACGACAAGGAGATGAATATCAGCAAAAATATCACCATTCATAATACTGGAAACGCACTGCAAGTGCGCGACCAGTAAGCATTTCCATCTCTAAATTAAAAGCTCTTTTTGAGTTTCATTTCACTATTACATTTCACTTATACGGACTATAAATCATTCTTAAGTGACAAAAAATCTTTTTTGAAAGATTTGCTTTGTTATAAGAAGATTGTAACATAAGAACATTTATACAACTTCTTATCATCGTCCGAAGGCTCCGCACATATTGTGCGGATGCCCAACACATATTGTGCGAAGGCTTAACACCAATGGTGCGGACGATAAACTACAATACTTTAGACGGTTTATAGCTTTGCAAATAACATAATATAAATAAGATGAAAAGCAACTATTAGGAGTAGAAAAATATTGCCAATACTGAAAAAAAAATAGTACTTAACACCCAGTATTAGCTATACAAAAACGGAAAAAGAAAACAATTGTAAGAAAAAAACGATAAATTATATTTTTAAACATCATGCTGAAAACTCTAACTAATAACATCACAAAAACAAGAAGACTAATTCATGCAAAAGAACAGAAGTAAGAATACATAGATTGCAAGTTTATTCAAAAGCATAATGAACTGAAAATTAGACTACAACAAACATCAGAAAGATGGATAAGTATAAAACTTTCAATATAAAATTATATGATTAATCCATCTTTTAAAATGTATTATCCTCTATATCACTACATTTAATAACACTTTTAAAAAGTCTTACAAAACTACCGCTAACAGCCTGTAAAATAAAAATAATTTCATATTTACACATAGTTTATTTGCATATTTATAAAATAAACGTTAACTTTGCATTCACAAATTAACAATAAAGGCCACTATTTTCTATATGAATATAACTAAAATTCAGAATCAGAGGATTCATAGAAAAAGACACTTTGGCTATAAAATAGCAGGTATCAATGGCTAAAAATATCAACTAAAGAAAATAAATTTACAAAGAACATGTTTAACATTATTAGAAAGTGTAACCAAAAGTTCACTTACAGACTTTGTATGCTTTTGGTTTCTGTGTGCTTTTTCAGCACACATGTTACTGCTCAAAACGTAACAATAAGCCCGAAATCGGGACATCTTATTTCGGGTAAAACCACAAATCCTAATGAGCGTGGATACGTTGCTGGTTATGGTTCTTACTGGGTTCATAACCAGTTACCACTAACATTCACCGTATCTGGTAGTCCCGAATTTACATCAAACGACGTGATGACAAAGCTCTCTGGTGGTTTGAAGGAGTATGAAGGTAATCTTCTCCTTGCTACACTCGACTTTCCTGAGTATGCATGTATCGCTCTTCCACGTGGATATCGTATCAAGAGCTATACCATTGTGTTTAAGAATGACTTGGACAAAGTGCGTGATAAAAAAGTCTTGGAGCCTTGGGGAAAATACTCGTTAGAACGTTTACAAGATTGGAGAGTAGGCGAGGTAAAGCGCGAGAATATACTTACAGGAACTAACTTAAATATCCCAACTTTTGTTCCTGGTACTGAGATTACCATCCCAACAAACAGTGTTGGTCAAGAGTTTACGATGACCCGCACCGCAGACGATATGGGTAACCGTATCTTCTTTGCCTTTGCAGGAAACATAAATCAGCATCATGTGGGTGTGCTTCGTATAAAGCATATTGAGATAAAGTTTGCAGCTAATGAAACTTTTGAAGTTCCATTAAATCCAATAGGTAATACTACTAATAAAGTAAGTCTTGCTGAAAGTGCTTTTAATGTAGGTAAGGTAGACCTCGGAGCAATCACAAGACGTGTCAAAGAAGATAAGACTTTCTACGCATACGATGCTAACCAGTTAGATGATATTAATGCTACTGCACTGCTATATAACGAGGGTGCTGTAAATAATGGTACATGGGATGCAACAAAAGGAAACAAGACCATCTCTGCCGTAGGTTATCAAGGTAAATACTGGTATGCCGTTCAGGAAGGGACACACTACGTCGAAGCACCTACAAACATTAAGATTCGTTCAGGACAAGGCAACAGAACTACGCCTATTGCTTACCGTATTGTTGGCGCAGATATAACGGCTAACTATGGTAAGACCAACACATCTTCTGGTGGTTTCAAAATATGGTATAAGAACGCTTCTGATGGTAAATATTACTACCTTTACACAGATGGACAATGGTACCCAACCGATTACAATATCCTTTGGCACATGGATGAGGAAGGAAAAATCTACTATTTATATAATGGAATAAAGTATTATCTTTCATGGTACTATACTTATTCAACAGGAGAATACACCATTACATCCCGTCCATCTTCTGATGGTAACGATTCATATTATGGTATGAAGTGGACTTTCGATGAAGTTGGTCTATACGTATATGCACCTATCAATGGCATTATTCAGCGTCTTTACTTGCGTGGAACGAATGAGGCAAGTAAGCGATTCTTATTCTGGAATATCCCAACAACGCTCCCTTCTGTTTATAGAACATTAACAGATGACCCTTTCACACCAAAGAATTATAAGCTGACAGTGTATGATAAGACTGGTGATAACGTTCTTGCAACAGCCAATATCAATGCAACAAATAAGAATCAAACTATCAGCTTGACAGATCTTAACAACGATGCAATCAAGTTTAAGGTGGAGAGTGTAAATGGAGATAACCCAACTGCGCTCCTTCAGATTAAGCTGAAGCTACAGCCACTCAACCCATATCTTGCCGAAGTAGACGCTGTCTGCAAGGGTGATAATGGTGAGGAGGTAACTCGTCGATTTGGTTCTACCGACTTTAAACTTGGTGGTGAAGAGTTTATTTATAAGGTTCCAAAGGGTTTTGTTGCATCTAACAAGGCACGTTTCGAGTTCCGTGAGGCTAAGTCAGACTATGCAGATGACACTTATGGTACACTTGCTAAGAATGGTTACAGCCGTTACAACCTTGTTGGTTCACCTTATAACACCCTTATAGATGGAAAGCTCTATGACCATAAGGCAGATGTTATGAACTATGACTATAAGTCTAAGATTACAACAGCCAAGGTTGGTAACATTCCATTCAAGTTCAACAATGCTGCTGAACTCTATAACACGAACGAGAGTACGGAAGGTTCTTATCTCTATGAGCAGGACTTTAATATGTCTGCTTACACAAGTAGCAGCGATGATGTGACAATAAATAAGAATGGAAACATCACACATACCACCGCAAATGGTGTCTTCAATGAGCAGAATACAGTAGTAGAAGACTTGGAAACAAAGACCATGTATCTCTTTGCTACTGATGAAACACGTTACAATATCGCACCAACAACAGCAGAGGTACACCGTGCTCATGCTTACTATGACACCAAGATTAAGCTTCAGATGGCTGACTACACGCCGAAGGTAGCATGGGAGAAGGTATATAACACTACCAACTACTATAAGGACAACGCGAATAAGGACCACAACGAGGTAATGGTAGGTGCAAAGATTACTACCACCGAGTCAGGCTATGACTATGCTGACTTGCTCTCAAAGGATGAGACATCAGGTTATCTAACCATCAATATGATTCATGATGCTATGCAGGCTTCTATCAATAATCACGAAGCTGGGGCACCACAGAGTCTCTCACAGGTACTCTATGTAGATGGTTCAAGCCTCTTCTCCGTTGTTAAGCCAGAGACTTCTGTCAATGAAAAGACCGTCGAAGACTTGCGTAACAAGTTGGCAAAGAACGCTCTTATCTATCTACCTTATCGTGCAACAAACTATGCAGCGAATACCAATACCGCCATCAAGGTAAAGGGTTCACAGGATACATTCATAGGAAAGGGTAATGTAATTTTAACTGATAAGAATCCATTCTTCGCTCCATTTAACATTCAGCTTGATGCTGATAAGTACGCACAGTTCACACGTGAGAACACAAATATAACACGTGGTAGAACCATCTATAACAGTGTTGTACTACCTTACGCACTCACACTCGATGCTGATGGTAAGCATACAAACCCAGCAGGTACAACCGACTTCGAGTTTACACTCAGTGAGATGAAGGCGAATGGCTTGCAGTATGATGGTGTACAGGTAGCTTCAGGTAGAGACTATCAGGCTACACAGCAGTTCAAGAAGATAACATCAGGCAAGAGTGAGGCTAACACCCCTTATTATGTAACCAATAGTGAGGCATATGGTAGTGGTAATATCTCATTTGTTGCTGTAGAGAAGGGTGCACTCATCGAGAAGAGTGTAAAGCAAGACGGACTCGTGAATGGTAAGACTGTCACCAACCTACTACAAGGAAACGCAACCAACTTTACAAGTAAGTACAGCTATAGCGGTACTGCTCTTCCACGTGCTACCAATGGTAATGTGTTCTACTTCTCACGCAATAAGTATGTGGCTCTCCGCAACTTGCGCGACCCTAACTTATATATCTACCCATTCCGTGCAGTTTACGAATTCGATGGTGGTGCAGCAGCACCTGCTAAGATGTTCAATTCATTTGTAGTTTCATGGGACGACATCGACAATAATACTACGGATATCAATGGTATTACACAGGCTGATGGTCTGCAAGTAACTGTTGAAAAGGGACAAATTACTGTAGCTACAGGAACTACTACAACTGTACGCGTAGTAAGTGCAGCGGGTCACAGTCATGTGAACACTACACTCCAAGCTGGTGAGAGCGCTACCTATACACTACCAGCAGGTATCTACTTGGTAAATAATAAGAAAGTAATCGTTTACTAAAATTGAATCACATGGAACTGAAAAAGATATATAATAGACCAACTATAACGGTGTTTGAAACCCAGATAGAGTGTCCACTTCTCGATTCTTCGCAGGATGATCATGCTGATAGCAAACAGCAAAGATTCGTCTTTGAAGAGGAAGAAGAGAATCCAAAGTTTGAATGGGGAAGCATGTGGAATGTAGACTCAAAGGACTAACTTCATTATCATATGACTTAGTTCTGTTTTCTAACAGAGTTTTGTAAAATGCTATAGGGCTGAATTTCTTTACGAGATTCAGCCCTTTTTGAATAGGAAAAGCACACTTAGAGAAACAAGAAAGGGAAAAAAACAAGTATAAAAAGAAACTCTGAGCACTTGAGAATTGAGTGTTTCTACTTACGTATTCGCATCTTACTACCTTCATTGTAATGACCTTAATGCCTCTTACCTCTCATCTTTAGCCGATGTGTTGATACCCAGCACATGTCGTGCTGTTGGTAAGCACCAATGGTGTTGCGTGCTAAACAGATTGTAAAATATGACTGGAATAGAGTCAACTTCTTATTAGCTTTTCCAAAGTCTATACGATATTCTTTTAAAAAGACCATTTACATGAAAGAGAATAGCACAATTTTCTTATCAGACAGCAATAAAAACAATAAGGATAGGTATTCCTAATACACTGCACATTATCGCTGACACATACTAAGAATATCTATCCTTATAGGAATGGATACGAGTGACACACCGTTTAGGGCTCACTCATTATCCTTTTATTTACCGCTTACTCCACTGACAAACAGCACTTATGTTCATCAAAGAAGTAATCTGAAGTTATCTGTTTATCGGTCAAGTTTCCACGTAACACCGTCCTTGGTGTCCTTTACTTGGAAGCCAGCCTCAGCAAGAGCATCACGAATCTGGTCGCTAACAGCCCAGTTCTTCTCTGCTTTTGCCTTTGCACGAAGGTCGAGTACCATATCAACCACCTTGCCGTAAGCCTCCTCACGGGCATCGTTATTGGCTCCACGCTCATTCTGAAGACCAAGGATATCGAAGGCAAAAAGCTGCATAGCCTCAGTAAGTTCCTTGAGGTCGTCGGCTGAAATCTGTGCCTTATGGTCGATGAGGATGTTCACCAAGTGGCAAGCCTCAAAGAGAGTTGAGATGACAGCAGGGGTCATCAAGTCGTCGTTCATTACATCATAGCACTTCTGACGGAAGCCTGCAACAAACTTCTTTGTATTCTCGTCTGACGCTGCAGCAGGCTGAATGCGTGCCAAATCCTCAATACCATTCATCAAACGCTCGTAGCCCTTCTCAGCAGCCTGTAGTGCCTCGTTAGAGAAGTCAACAGTTCCACGATAGTGAGCAGAGAGGATGAAGAAACGAATCGTCATTGGAGAGTAAGCCTGTGTGAGCGTGTCATGCTCGCCAGTAAAGAACTGCTCAAGCGTAATGAAGTTGCCAAGCGACTTGCCCATCTTCTGTCCGTTGATGGTAATCATATTGTTGTGCATCCAATACTTCACCATTTCATCACCCTGTGAGGCTACAGCTTGCGCTATCTCGCACTCATGGTGAGGGAAGATAAGGTCCATACCGCCACCGTGAATATCAAAGTGATCACCCAAATACTTGCGTCCCATCGCTGTACACTCGCAGTGCCAACCAGGGAAACCATCGCTCCAAGGAGATGGCCAACGCATGATATGCTCTGGCATAGCACGTTTCCAAAGGGCAAAGTCAATCTGATTACGCTTCTCACCAACACCTGCCAACTCGCGAGAATTGTTTATCATGTCAGTGATGTTACGACCAGAAAGAACGCCATAGTGGTGGTCTTTATCGTATTTCTCAACATCAAAGTAGATACTTCCATTGCTTTCATAGGCATAGCCATTGGCAAGAATCTGCTTTACTAACTCTTCCTGCTCTATGATATGACCTGTTGCATGTGGCTCAATGCTTGGTGGAAGAACATTGAGCGAACGCATAGCATCGTGATAGCGGTTAGTATAATGCTGCGCAATCTCCATTGGCTCCAACTGCTCAAGACGTGCCTTCTTCTCAATCTTGTCATCACCTTCGTCAGCATCATGCTCCAAATGGCCCACGTCCGTGATGTTACGAACATAACGAACCTTGTACCCTATGTGTTTAAGATAGCGGAAAAGAATATCAAAGGTGATAGCAGGACGTGCGTGTCCGAGGTGTGGATCGCCATAAACAGTTGGTCCACAGACATACATTCCTACGTTAGGAGCTGCAATCGGTTGGAAGAGTTCCTTCTTACGATGCAGTGTATTGTAAATAACTAAGTCTTGCATAATGCCGTTGTTTATATCTTAATGATGCAAAATTACAAAATAATTATCATCTGCACCACTGTTGTTCTAACTTTTTATAACCTACACGAATTACCAAACTTAATGGGTCTGATAGGCATAATCAAGCTAAAAGGGATAATAAAAGGATGTCATTAAACACCTTATTCATCAAAGCCTATTGGACGAAACTGATGCTGTTCTTCGCTATATACATAGCCTGCTTCACGCAAGTTGGCTTTGAGCTTATCTATATCTTCATTGAAATTGTAACAAAGTGACTCTAAAGAATCAAACTCTTCATCACGTAGTAGCATGTTAACACTGCTTACTAATATTGCTGGGTCTTTTGGTAAATACTCCATTATTACTATTTATTGAAAACGAAAGGACTACTTCATGGATTCTCCTAAGAACTGGAGAGGCAAGAGGTCCTTTACACTATTGATAACATATATGCCTGCCGTACCATAAAGAAGGATACGAATAGGCTGTTTATAACGGTCTTCTATTTCTAAAATAACTTGCCGACAGGCTCCACAAGGTACTATCGGGTCACGCATCAAACCATATTCATTGGCTGCAGCAATGGCAAGTGTGGTGACTGCTTGGTCTGGATAGACAGACTGAGCAGCAAAGATTGCTGAGCGTTCAGCACATAAGCCTGATGGAAAAGCAGCATTCTCCTGATTGGCTCCAATAACTTCTGTACCATTAGCAAGCAACAACGCTGCGCCAACACGAAAGCGGCTATAAGGAGAATAACTATTACCAGTTGCCTCCACAGCCTTTTGAATGAGGTGCTGATCAGCCTCTGAGAGTTCCTCTTGTTGGCAAAAACCTATCTTGATGCTTATGTCTATTGTTTTCATTGTTGATATTTATTATTGGTGGTGGGGGTATTAGGCTAATTAGCCCTATTAGACTTATATGCCCAATTAGCCTGATTAGCCTAATAAGCTTAATTAGCAATCAGCTCATAACAGCCGATATCTGGTTTATTATCACGCTGCTTACCATCATGATCAGTTGCAAAACGAGTATCGCCAAGGGCAAGTCCTGCATCAATCGCAGGATATTTCTCTCCTTTCTCAGCCTTCTTTAGATGGAAATCGTACTTCTGTTTGTCGCCATCTACAAGTACAAACTGCTTTGATCCACCATCTGGATAATCCTTACTATTCTCCCAAATGACGTCTGTGAAGTTTGCTAACAAAGCCGTTTCCTTAGGTTTTGGCGTACGAAGAATGCAATTATAGAAGTGATAATTGGCTGTCACACCCTCCTTGTTATTGCCCATAAACACATCATCGGCATAGCCCGTCACAAGCGAGTTGACAACATGGAAGGTCTGAAGAGGATAGTCTTTATCACCAATATGATTACCAAAGCTCAACGCTGCACCACGATTACTATCGAAAGGATAGAACTGTGCGAAAGTACAATGCGTCAACGTCACCTCACCACCCACAAAGGCAGCACAGTCCATCAGCGTATTAGAGAACTGAGAGTTATAAGCAACAACCTTACTGTTTATCGCTTGTAAACCATAGCCCTGACAGTTATGAACAGTAGAGTTCGCAATCGTCAACTTCGTACGTGCTGTCGTTGCAGTATCGCAGAGAATACCATTATAGGTTGAATGGATATCCGTATGCGTAAGAACATTATCATAACTGTCCTTGTGAAAGCGTACTCCCTGCCACTGACCACTGACACGATCGTAAGGAAGATACTTAAACATCTTATCCAATCGGTCGCCACGCAATGTCACAGGATTGTCTGCTGTGCCTTCACAACGCAGTGTTCCGTAAACATCAAGGGCAGCCTTCTGAGAGAAGTAAACGGTTGTTCCGGCAGGAATTGTCAGTGTAGCACCAGCCTCCACCTTCAATGTATCTTGGAAAACAATCGGTTTTGTACTGGTCAAAGTAGTATTGGATGTTATCTTGCGACCCTTTACCAACTCCGCATCCCAGCTGTAGACACGTAGGTTTACCTTCTGTTGTACACCACTTTCGAGCGTAAACAAAAGGTTATCCACAACCTCTTGCGGTGTTGTGGCATTGTTAAAAGGTGATGTCATCTCAACAAATACCTGAATACTATCCTTGTTGCGCACTTCCAAATTGCCTACTTGATAGCCATTAGCAGCCGAGAGTTCCACACCATCTACATTCACACGGAAACCTGTTTGATTACCCTGTACCAGACGAACGTTGGTCAATCGCAGTCCATCGCCCGATTTATTATACACCCAGAAAGTCTTAGTAGATGTCGGAACATTGGAGAATGTGGTGTCAAGTCGTAGTGTGTCAGTTGAGAAAGAGAGCAGATTGCTCCGTGATGTTGTGAAAGTATCATCATCAGAGCAGGCTGCCATGATCATGACAACTGACAGAAAAAACAATATAGATAACTTTTTCATCTTTTACTTTTTGTTCTTATCTAACGACTCAACAGGCTGTTTTATTGTCCGTTTCGAGCTTATTCCAAGTCTACATGCTCCACATTAACCTGCTCATGCAGGAAGATACGTGCCGTTTCTTTGAACTTTTCGGGATTTTCTGTGGTGTAATACTTCACTGTGGCATTCTTCGTACAACGTGCATCCATGTCTGGATGGCGACGAAAATAGTCTTGCAGACTCTCCGCTACATACTCTCCTTGTGGTACGATACGCACCCCACGTGGCACATGCTTCAATATCTTCGGCATGAGAATAGGATAATGCGTACAACCAAGGATGAGGGTGTCAATCTCTGGATCGAGTCGCATGATATGGTCGATACGCTTCTTTACGAAGTAATCAGCACCGGGACTGTCTGCTTCATTGTTCTCAATGATTGGCACCCACAGCGGACAAGGAACACCCGTCACCTTTACATCCTCCCAGAGCTTTTGTATTTCAAGGTTATAACTATCACTCTTAATAGTTCCTTCGGTTGCCAACACACCTACATGTCGTGAGTGGGTAAGCTTTCCGATTACCTCTGCCGTAGGGCGAATTACACCCAACACGCGCCTATCTGGGTCGAGATTGGGCAAGTCGTTCTGCTGAATCGTACGGAGCGCTTTGGCAGATGCGGTGTTACAACCTAAGATAACCAACTGGCAACCGAGGTCGAAGAGTTTCATCACAGCCTGACGTGTGAACTGATAGACAACATCGAAGGAGCGTGAACCATATGGAGCACGTGCATTATCGCCCAAGTAAAGATAGTCATACTCTGGGAGTAGTTGACGAATACCATGTAAAATGGTCAGTCCACCATACCCAGAATCAAAAATACCGATAGGTCCCGGCTGTTTAGAATACTTTGTCATTAGTCTTTTTAAATACAATTAATCGTCGCCCGTTATCACCACATACAGAGTGGTGCGGACGCTCCGCACATCCTGTGCGGATGCCCAGCACGCTTTGTGCTGAGCATCAACACCACCCATGCAAAGCCTTTTCTGCAGGTAAAGTCTTTTATTTCAAAGCAGCTATCAAAGCCTCTGTAACATCTTCTCCCATCGCTGTATTAACGAATGGGACACTATTGTTATCTGTATTCAGAATGAAAGCGTAACCGCTTTCCTTACCCATCTGACGTACAGCGTTGTTCAACTTTGCATGAACAGGTGCATAGATATCTTCTTCTGCCTTCTTCAACAGACGCTCAGACTCCTTACGAAAAGCGATGTTGCGGTCCATCAATTCCTCTAACTCTGCCTGACGCTTGCGAAGAATAGATGGTTCCAACTTGCGCTGTACATCAAGGAAGTCTTCATAACGGCTATTGAAATCCTCTACCGAACGCTTTGTTTCAGCATCATACTTTGCCTTAAGGTCGTTATAACTACGTGTTGCAGTGGCATAGTCAGCCATTGCATGAAACACCTTGTCATAGCTAAAGTATGCAAACTTAAATGCTGGAACACTCTGCTGTGCCATTGCCAAGAGTGGCAAAAGCATGAAAACAAAGGAAAAGAATAGTTTTTTCATTATGTTTTTTATTATCTCTTCAATATATAAACAAAAATGAGGTCATCGCAAGAACATATATCCGTGCGGTGACCTCACCCTTTTTCTCCTCTAAAATAGTGTTAGTCCATTGATTGGAGAGGCTTATCTCCTACCCCATTGACCATCTTTTCCGAATTCTTTTCACGAAGATAAGTATTTCTTCTCATGAAAATAAATATTTCTTTTCACGTAAATAATTTCTTTTTATCATGAAAATAAATCCGAGTCATCATCATAATGCACTCTCAAAGACGAGCCAAAGTAGGAATTATTACCTATCCCAAGGACTTAAAATACCGCTAAATCAAGGAGAATCAACTACGGGGCAAAGGCACCCGCAATGTTTTACTTCATCTTAGCCAACTGAGCCTTTACCTCTGCAGTGATATCCTTGCTGAGTGCCTCGTTGATATACAATGGCTGACCAGCTGCCTTCTCCATGATGTAAACATAGTTACCTGCCTTAGCAACAGCTGCGATAGCGTTACGAACCTTCTCAAGGACAGGGCCGAGCTGCTTCTGCTGCTCCTCATTGAAAGCCTTCTGGTTGTCCTGAGCTGTCTGCTGGATCTTGTTGTACATATCCTGCAAGCTCTTCTCAGTCTCAGCCTGCTTTGTAGCGTTCATTGTGCTCTTAGACTTGTCATAAGCCTCTGCCTGACGCTGCAACTCTGACTGCATGTCTTCAATCTGCTTCTGATACTCCTTACCCTTAGCCTCGAGCTTACTCTGAACAGCTGTAGCCTCTGGGAGTGACTGGAGGAGAGCCTGTGAGTCAAGGTGACCAAACTTCTGTGCGAACAATGTCATTGGTGCGCAAAGCATCAACATCAAAAATAACTTCTTCATTTCTTTTTATTGTTTAATTGTTTATTAATTTACTTTTTATCTGCGGTGATAGCATTTCTAACTTGTCCAGTGTGACTATAATTCCTATAGTAGACAGGCTTCCTAAGACGGTTAGTTTACCTTGCAAAAAAGGCTCCTTACTGATAAGAATATCCTAACTTCTGCAGTACCTCATTACTAATATCCACCTTTGGTGAACCATAGATAATACCAGCAGCATTGCTTGAACGGTCGATAACCAAACTATAACCGCGCTGGTCTGAGATATCTTTTACAGCGTTATAAATCTCATCCTGTATAGGAGTAATCAGACTGGTACGCTTCTTAAAGAGCTCACCTTCTGGACCAAAGTACTTACGCTTGAGGTCGGATGCCTGCTTTTCCTTAGCCATAATCGCTTCCTGTCTCTTCTTCTTCTGGTCCTGAGAAAGGAAGACAACCTCATTCTGATAATTCTTATACATGGTAGAAGCCTCTGTGTTGAGAGCCTCAACCTCAGCTTGCCACTTCTTACTTACCTGATTCAACTGCTCATTTGCACGCTCGTAAGCTGGCACATTCTTGAGGATATACTCCATATCAATCAGTGCAAACTTCTGTGCTGAAGCTGTCAAAGGTGAGAAAGCAAATAGGTAAAGAAGAAACATTACTCCTAAACCTTTCTTTAATATACATTTTCTCATACACTTTTCTTCTTTTAATAATTCTATTTTAGGGCAATCTTGCAGTTATTTGTCTACCCTTTAACTTCTACTTAGAATTCTTGCCCAAGGATAAAGTGGAACTGGCTACCACCCTTTGTACCAAATACCTTGTCGAAGCCATAAGCCCAGTCGATACCCATCATACCCACCATTGGGAGGAAGATACGAACACCAAGACCAGCAGAACGCTTCATGTCAAATGGATTGAACTTACTTGTCTCTGTCCATGCGTTACCAGCCTCTACGAATCCAAGACCATAAATGGTTGTATTACCCAAGAGGAATGGATAGCGAAGCTCCAATGACATACGGCTGTAAGCATAACCCTCGGCACCATATGGAGTGAGTGAACCATTCTCGTAACCACGAAGACCGATTGTCTCCTCAGCGTAACCAGTAGAGTATCCACTCATACCATCACCACCCATGTAGTAGGTTTCAAACGGACTTTTCTTGTTTTTATTGTAACTTCCCAACAATCCGAATTCAACACGAGTCATCAAGACGAAGCATTTCTGACCACTTGTGAGGGCTGTAAAGGTACGAGCCTTGAACTTCCACTTGTGATACTCAACCCAACGATACTTCTCCTGCTGCTCCTGTGAGTAGGTTGGAGAGTTACGATCGGTTGCCAAGTGAGCATAGTCCTTATGATCCCACTTAGACCAAGGCGGAGTAATCGTCAATGATACTGAGAAGTCAGAACCACGACGTGGGAAGAGTTGGTTATCTGTTGACGTACGATTAAGTGCGATGTTAAGGTTCAAGTTGTTCGCTGAACCATTCGACATAATGAAGTAACGCCAGTTACGCAACATATAACGCTGGTACTGAAGCTGGAGAGACAAGGTGAAATAGTCATCAGGCCAGCTCAAACGCTTACCCCAACCAGCATAGATACTAAAGAGTTTCACATACTTGTCTGGGTCATAATAATTCTCGTAGCTATTGTAATTGTAGTTACCATAACCGTAACGATAGTTGTTATAGTTATTCAAGTAACCACTGTTATAATAGTTGCTTGATACGTCTGTCTGCTTTGAATATGACATACCCACGCTGAATTGTATAGGACGCTTACCACCCAACCAGTTGGTTGAGTACTGGGCATTGTATGACTGGTAGTAAGTACCGTTGGTCTGTGCACCCAATGAAAGTGTCTCACCATCACCGATAGGCATAATACCACGATGCTCACGATTCTTACGGAAGAGGTTTGCCATAGAGAAGTTATTCAACTTCAAACCGACACGACCAATAACACCCGTCTGACCCCAACCAAGTGAAAGCTCAACTTGGTCGTTTGACTTCTGCTTGAGGTTATAGTTGATGTCAACAGTACCATCCTCATAGTTTGGTTCTGGTACTGGGTTGATTGCCTCGGGGTCGAAGTGTCCCATTGAAGCTAACTCACGTGCAGAACGCTGGAGTGCTTCCTTAGAGAAGAGGTCGCCTGGCTTTGTACGCAACTCACGACGAACAACATTCTCATAAAGACGATCATTACCATTAATCTTCACACGGTTGATACGTGCCTGCTGTCCTTCGGTGATACGCATCTCAAGGTCAATAGAGTCGCCGACAATATTCACCTCTGTTGGTTGAAGGTTATAGAAGAGGTAACCATTGTTCCAGTAAGCATTACCCACAGCATCCTCATCTTGTGAAAGACGCTTATTCATATAAGTCTGGTTGTACACGTCGCCCTTCTTCATATCAAGTAGACGTGACAAATAGTCGGTTGAGTAAACGGTATTACCTACCCATTTGATATTACGGATATAATATTTCTTACCCTCATCTACCTTTACATAGATATCTACATGCTTTGGATCAACATTCCACACACTATCTTTCAGAATGATAGCATCACGATATCCATACTCGTTATACTTCGTGATAAGGTTCTTCTTATCCTCAGCCCAACGCTCGGGAGTGAACTTCTTTGACTTTAAAAGATTAGAAAGCTTACCAGCCTCATGGGTTTTAGCAAAGGCACCCTTGCTAAACAGGGTTCCTTTAATCTTCTTTTCGCCCAACTGGTTGTCGCCATCAATCGTAATCGTACGCACCTTCAGCTTCTCCTTCTTATCTACATCGATATCAAGGATAACCTGATTCTTAGCTGCTACATCGTCACGCTGACGGATGAAGACCTCAGCATTCTTATAACCCTTGTCTTCAAAGTACTTCTTTGCAAGTATCTTCGCACGGTCAATCATGTTAGGCGTAATCTGTCCACCCTTCAAGAGACCGAGTTTCTTTTCCATATCCTCACGCTCTGTCTTCTTCAGTCCATTATAGTTAATGGTAGAAATACGAGGACGTGGTGCGAGGTGTATCTTCAAATAGATATTATCTCCCACAATAGAGTCAGCCGAAATGGAAACATCTGAGAAGAGTCCATGCTTCCAGTAACGCTTCACAGCATCTGTGATAGCCGTACCCGGAACCTCCAACTCCTGTCCAACAGTGAGTCCTGAGATACCAGTGAGGACATAATCCTCGTAGCCCTCGATACCAGTAACCGTCAGTCCTGCCAACTTGTAAGTCTTAGGAGTACCTGAATAAGTGATGTCTGGGTTTACAATCTTCTGCTGTGCACTCATCGTGAGCGAAACTCCAGAGAGTGCAAGGAGCATCAACACCTTATTTATTTTAGTCATCTATCGCGTAACTTAATTGTTTTCGTTTTCTTCTACTTGTTTCTCTGTCTTTCCAAAGCGACGTTGTCTGCTCTGGAAACTCGCAATGGCTTTCTGCAAGTCCTGCTCATCAAAGTCAGGCCAATAGGTATCACAGAAATATAGCTCAGAGTAAGCTATCTGCCATAAGAGGTAATTTGAGATGCGAAGCTCGCCACCCGTTCTTATCAAGAGGTCTGGGTCAGGCATAAAGTTTGTCTCTAAATGTTCGCTAATCACCTCTTCTGTAATCGTTTCTGGGCGCAAAGGTTCAGAGCTGTTAGCCTGATGCTCTGCAACAATCTCCCTCATTGCTTTGGCTATCTCCCAACGTGCACTGTAGCTAAGCGCCACAACCATTGTCATTGCAGAGTTCTTCGCAGTATGCTCTTCAGTCTCACGCAACTTCTTCTGCACTTCTTCTGGCAGACGTACCATGTCACCAATAACACGAAAACGCACATTATTCTTCATGAAGATTTCATCTTCCAAAGACGTAAGCACAAGTCCCATCAACGCAGCAATCTCATCCGTAGGACGATTCCAGTTCTCTGTTGAGAAGGTATAGAGCGTGAGAAACTTCACACCCAATCGTACACATTCTGATGTTATGCGACGAACGGTATCTACTCCTGCCTGATGTCCGTAGGAGCGTGGCTTATTACGTTCGGTTGCCCAACGTCCATTACCATCCATTGTAATGGCAATATGCTGGGGTATTCGTGTCATATCTAATTCTTCTGCCATATCTTTTGAAGAGATAAACCTATGTTTTGTTCTGTACAGCACTTATGTCTGCACGCTTTAGACATTACCTATATATAATAGGTGGAAACTAACTTCCCTTACTCGTCCTCGTTATGACAAGTCTTACACTTTGCCATAAAACTATAAGAGAACGTCAGCTGTAGGGTTGAATAGCTGTCTGTATTCTTAAAGAGTCCACTACTCTTAATGCCGTAAGGGTCTTTCTGTCCGTCTAACTCATCGCTGAGCGAGAAGTGTAACGCCCATTCCAGCCCTACGTTCATTCGTTCATTCACCTTATACTTCACCCCCAATCCGATTGGGAGATTCGCAGTAAGCACCGACTTGCGATCGCCACCCTTAATATTAACGTAGGTGGCACCCAATCCTATCATCGCATAAGGCGATAAACGCTGTGCACCACGATAATCACGCCCCGTACCGTATGGTAGGAAGTTATATTCGTATGCAAAGCCTACATCAACCAATGAATTGTCGAATATATAGGGAGCCGAGGCAAAACGTGGATAGTAAGTCTTGACATCAGCCGACGAACCTTTCATCTTTCCAAACGATACGTTGATCTTTAATCCCATATAAGGACTGAGATTATATCTTGCCAGCACGGTTCCCATCGGCTGTAGATCTTTAAGCAACGACTCGTTAACGTCGCCTAAGTAACCCATCATACCAACACCGGCGCCTATCTCCATCTTATACTCTGGATCCGACTGCGCCCATAGAGGCGTAGCAGCAAGGAAGAGGAGGAGGTTAATGAAGATACGTTTCATTGTTGTCCTGTTTGAATAGCTTATTCAGCCAATCGACTAAGGTTCAATGCCCAGCCTACTCGATTGAGTCTACCACGCCAAACCTTTGTACCACTGATTACCCAGAGATATTCGTCACTATCAACTGTTGCTGCAAAAGCTGTTGCAGCCTGTACACCTGTTGGATAAGTGAAGCTCTTATCACTCTTCCATGTGATACCCCCATCACGAGAGAGAAGCATAGAAGCCAACTTACCACTGCTATTAAGACCTAATGCAAGGGCTGCCTTATCATAGTTTACAACTGAAAGGCTCTTGTAAAGAGGGAGCTGGAACTTGTCAGCATTGCTCTCTACATAACTCCACTGCTCATTCTGACGATAAGAAAGTTTCGTCCATGCAGCATTCTTTGTACCGCTTGCCAATGTACCAACAAGCAGTACGCGATACAAGTCAGATGAAACTGCTGTAAACGAAGAGCCAATATTGCTTACTGGGAGTAGTGATGCATTGCTATCTAATGACTCGTTAGTCCAAGTAACACCATTGTTCTTTGAAGCCAACAGCGTACCTGACGTTGATAGTGCAAACAACTCTGCTGGCGATGCTGCCACCAACTGCTTCAAACTGCTGTTTGTAGCCACTGTAGTCCAGCTGCTGCCATCTGTAGAGCTATATACTGTACCATTGTCGATAACAAAAATCTTAGTACCCTGCACTGCCACACTCTTATAAGCATTTGCTGTGAAAGTCTTGCTGAGCTTTGTCCAACTATTACCATTGTCCTTTGACGCAACATAAACAACGGTCTGACTACCATTCGTACCGAATACAAACACCTTACTACCTGTACTCACAGCCTTCATTGCTTTGAACGAAGCGAAGTTGCTGTTTGCCTGCAGTGCCTGCCAGCTAAACACATTACCCCTCTGCTTATGAACATTCACAGAAACCTTATAATCTCTGTACTCGCTTCCCTTGTTTGAATAAACACGGAAAACGCGTGGGGTACTAAAATTGATGGAATCATTGTTGCGGTAATAAGTGAACTTCTCGTCAGTTGTTGACTTGATAACAATAGTACCGCTATTCTTTGCCACAACCTTTGCCAACGCACTGGCTGGATTCGTACCATATGGCAAAGAATCAGGGTTATAAATCAACCCCTGAGCCTGATCAATATAGAACTTAACTTTAGCAGCATTGAATTTGCCTGTATAAGTACTATCCTTGCCATTCTTAGCAATGGTATCACGCACTTGTTTCAACTGTCCCAAAGAAAAGCTCAAAATAGCCGTGTCTTTGTAACTTACGATAGTTTTCTCGTCGTCGTCCTTAAGACAAGAAGTCATTGTCAAAGTAGCCACCATTAAAGCTACGAGAGTATATATCTTATTACGCATCAGATACTAATAATTGAATTTAGCTGCAAATTTAATCAGAATTCTTCAGAATCAACGTCTTTAACGAGGTTAATTATGTAAAATATCGAAAATAACTGCGTTTTTTTAAGTTTGTTTAGTAAGTATTGCCAAAGTAACGATAAACTTGAAGAAAAATGACCAATAAATCACATCTGATAAGCTTCTGATACCTTCCTTACCTTCACATGAACTTCTCAACTGACACTATTGTCTTTCCACACGCCTTTTCTCGACTTAAAACCTTATCCCTCTTCGACTTTTCTGCGCCTTTGATTGTCTACTTATTTTACATTACATCACACCATCATTTGCCCTCATTACGGAGAAAAAATCGTATCAGAAGAAAAAAGACCCTAACAATACTGAAAAGTGCGTTTTATTTGTTACTTTTGCTGATATAATAACTAAAAATATGAATACATCAAAGAAGATAACAGTACAGAGTACAGAAATATCTGTGCTGATAGGAAAGAATGACAACGACTACATCAGTCTAACGGATATGGTGAAAGCCAACGATGAAGAAGACCTTATTCGCAATTGGATGAGAAATAAAAACACCTTAGAATATCTTGGTGTTTGGGAAAGCCTGAATAATCCAAATTTTAAAGGTGTCGAATTCGACACCTTTATGAAAGAAGCAGGATTGAATAGGTTTAATATGACTCCAAGGAAGTGGATAGAAGCAACTAATGCTATTGGCATCGTATCAAAAGCAGGGAGAAATGGAGGGACTTATGCACACAAAGATATAGCCTTTAACTTTGGTATGTGGATTAGCCCAACATTCCAACTTTACATTGTAAAGGAATACCAGCGGTTAAAAGAACAAGAGAGCGATCCGCTTTCGTTAGAGTGGAACGCAAAGCGAATACTATCCAAAACCAATTATACACTTCATACCGATGCTATTAAAAACGTGATTATTCCTAAAATGGACATTAATGCTATCAAGCATGGGATTATCTATGCAACAGAAGCTGATATGTTGAATATAATTCTCTTTGGGTGTAAAGCAAAAGAATGGGCTCAGGCGAACCCGAATTTAGCATCTAAAGGAGTGAATATTAGAGAAACTGCAAGCATCAACCAGTTAGTAGTATTATCTAATATGGAATCTGCTAACTCTGAAATGATAAAGCAAGGGGTATCAAGAAAGCAACGTTTTGAGATTCTCCATAAAATGGCAAAAGAACAGTTAAAGGTACTTGACACGAATAATATAGAACAAAGATTTAGAAAGATCTTACCTGATAGCACAAAGAAAATAGAGTAATTAGTATCGAAATAGTTTACACATTTAAGGAATTATATTCTCCTTAATAGTCTACTGCTACTCAAATAAATATCTATCGTAGCTCTTTCTACTTCTTTCAGTCAACGTAATGATGCTTCGCACACCTTGTGCGGAGCGTCCGCACAGGTCGTGCGGAGGCTGAACACGAGTGGTGCGGAGTACTCTTAACATTCGCCATAATCCCCATTAGAAGTTTGATAATCAGATGAAAACAATAAAGTAAGCCTGCAACACGATAAACCATACAGAGCAAGCTGAGGGACACAGAAGTTGGATGTTCACAAAAATATGGGTTTTCAGAAATTTAGAGTGATAATAATCCGTATAATCTTAGATCTCTGACGAAATATCACACAGAGAAATGGGGGGTACGGAGGAGTATTAAAACATAATAATAGCAGTCCAGAGAGGCACAGTCAGTGCATAGAGTAAAGGAGATTGTTTGCCAGTTCTATTTGAAATTTATATACAAAGTGTTTATCCTAAAAAGTTATTAGGAATCTGTACGCTACTCCTCCATCGTTCATTGTGCCATCGGCACCTCCACAATATGGCGTTTAGCTCCGTCCCCTCTGTATCTCCGTGTGCGTTATTATATAAGTGCTTTAGCGTATCACTCCACATTTCGGAAGAACAAAAAATCCTAACAGGGATTTTCTATATGAATAATTAACTCATAAGAGACAGGACATAATCTTACCAAAACAAACTTTGCTGTCACTCCTGTCACTCAAATCCACCACTTAACTCATTAACAATCAGCATGATTACACGAAGTGTTAAAAGTGACAGCAAAACAAAATTAAAATTACTGTAGTAATAGTACGTTATATTTCTACCTCAAATTAGCGGTCTTACTGTTCTCTATTACAGAAGGACAAACAAAAACTCCCACCCGTATTGCTACGGATGGGAGTCATTATTATCTATTCAGAAGTATTCCGAAAGAATTAGAGCTGTGGACCAGCTGCTACGAGAGCCTTACCAGCCTCGTTGTTCTCGTACTTCTTGAAGTTCTTGATGAAACGCTCTGCGAGGTCCTTAGCCCTCTTATCCCACTCAGCTGCATCAGCATAAGTGTCACGTGGATCGAGGATATCAGTTGCAACACCTTCGAGCTTTGTAGGAACAGTGAAGTCGAAGTAAGGAATCTGCTTTGTTGGAGCAGCATCGATTGAGTGGTTCAAGATAGCGTCGATGATACCACGAGTATCGCGGATAGAAATACGCTTGCCTGTACCATTCCAACCAGTGTTAACCAAGTAAGCCTTAGCACCACTCTGCTGCATCTTCTTAACCAACTCCTCAGCATACTTTGTTGGGTGGAGCTCCAAGAATGCCTGACCGAAACAAGCAGAGAATGTTGGAGTAGGCTCAGTGATACCACGCTCTGTACCAGCCAACTTAGCAGTGAAACCAGAGAGGAAGTAGTACTTAGTCTGCTCTGGAGTCAAGATAGATACTGGAGGCAATACACCGAATGCATCAGCTGAAAGGAAGATAACCTGCTTAGCAGCTGGACCCTGAGACTCAGGACGCTGGATGTTCTTAATGTGGTAGATTGGGTAAGAAACACGAGTATTCTCAGTAACGCTCTTATCAGCGAAGTCAATCTTACCATTCTCGTCAACTGTTACGTTCTCGAGGAGAGCGTCACGTGTGATAGCGCCGTAGATGTCTGGCTCAGACTCCTTGTCAAGGTTGATAACCTTAGCATAGCAACCACCCTCGTAGTTGAAGATACCCTTGTCATCCCATCCGTGCTCGTCATCACCGATGAGCTTACGCTTTGGATCGGTAGAAAGAGTAGTCTTACCTGTACCAGAAAGACCGAAGAAGATAGCTGTGTTCTCACCATTCATGTCAGTGTTAGCAGAGCAGTGCATAGAAGCCATACCCTTCAATGGCAAGAAGTAGTTCATCATAGAGAACATACCCTTCTTCATCTCACCACCGTACCATGTGTTAACGATTACCTGCTCCTTAGTTGTTACGTTGAACATAACGCAAGTCTCTGAATGAAGACCGAGCTCCTTCCAGTTCTCAACCTTAGCCTTAGAAGCGTTGTAAACGATGAAGTCTGGCTCCTGATCGAAGTCTGCCTCTGACTTTGGTCGGATGAACATGTTTGTTACAAAGTGAGCCTGCCAAGCAACCTCAACGATGAAACGAATCTTCATACGTGTGTCCTTGTGAGTACCGCAGAAACCGTCAACTACGAAAAGACGCTTGTTAGAAAGCTCCTTCTTAGCGATGTCCTTAACAGCTGTCCAAGCTTCCTTAGAAGCACGGTGGTTATCGTTATGGTATTCCTCAGAATCCCACCATACTGTATCGTGAGAGTTCTCATCATCAACGATGAACTTATCCTTAGGAGAACGACCAGTGTAGATACCAGTCATTACGTTTACTGCACCAAGCTCAGTCTCCTGACCTCTTTCATAGCCCTGAAGACTCTCTTTTGTTTCTTCATTGAACAATACTTCGTAAGAAGGATTGTAAAGTACTTCTGTTGTACCTGTAATACCGTACTTCTCAAGTACGCTCTTATCAAACTTTGCCATTTCTTATAAATGTATTTAGTTGAAAATTGATTTGTTCACTGTTTTTATGTCCTCTTTATTAAGACACCGCAAAGGTAATATATTTATTAAATTCACACAAAAAATACCGAAGAAAAAGTATCAAAGTATTTGCTTAGAAGGTTAAAGAAATAAAAAAAACAAGAAGCATGGCTATATTTGCAAATCAGACTTTGCAAAACCTCAGATTTATTTCTTACTTTTGCCGAAATTTTGCAGAGCAAGTTGCTAACTTGCTTATCTATAACACCTAAGACTTAAAATGGACATCATTAATTTTTCAGAGCAGAACTCTATTATCAATCAGTATTTAGCAGAAATCCGTGATAAGGATTATCAGAAGAATCGTTTGCTCTTCCGCAACAATGTTATGCGTATCGGAGAGTTCGAAGCTTTTGAAATTTCTAAAACACTGAACTACGAACCAAAGGATGTTGTTACTCCATTAGGTACGGCTCAGGTTAATGTACCAACTGACAAGATTGTTTTGGCAACTATTTTCCGTGCTGGACTACCTTTCCATAACGGTTTCCTTAACATATTCGACCATGCTGGTAATGCCTTCGTTAGTGCTTATCGAGAATATACGGATGCTGAACATCATGAGGTAGGTATTCACGTTGAATATCTTGCTACACCAGACATCAATGGTAAGACACTTATCATCGCTGACCCAATGTTAGCTACTGGTGGTTCTATGGAGTTGGGTTATAAGGCTATCCTTTCAAAGGGAACTCCTCGTCATGTGCATGTTGCTTGTCTTTTGGCTACACCAGAAGGTATCGCACATATCCGCAAAACTTTCCCAGAAGACTCTACCACCATCTGGTGTGCAGCAATTGACGAAGGATTGAACGAGCATAAGTACATTGTTCCTGGCTTCGGTGACGCTGGTGACTTGTGCTATGGTGAGAAGTTATAAATTACTCCATATACAACAAAGGACGATAAAAGCGAAATACTTCTATCGTCCTTTGCTATTCATTCTTGCTTTCTCTGCTTATATCTTAGAAGCAATATGCCTTCTATAGACATCCAAGTGCGATTTCTGTAAGACGTCACTAATATGGCTCATACGCTGTTTCTGACTCATGTCAGTATCGTTTTGAGTCTCATCCTCCTGCATCATAATACGACCATTACCCTCAACAGGTAAGAACTCATACCACTCCACGGGTACATCATGCCATGAACCGTCACCACCATACTTACTGATATATGACATACGACGTTCTGAACGGAAGCCATAAGCTGTCACGTTAATCAGCGTACTGCCATCACCCTGTGCCGCAGAAGAAGTCTTCATAATACAAGGAGTCACACAATCAGGATGCTGGAAATTCTCCTGTCCCCAAAAGTTTGCCAATGCTTCATGCTCCCAGAACGAACTCTTCTGTTCCATATCATGTCCGTAGATATCCTTCTGTGGACGTATCTGCTGATACATCGGTACACACAACAAGGGTGCAAAACTAAAGTAGATAGCACAGAAGTATCTCTCATTGATTTCGTAAAAGTCTTTCTTAGCCTTCTCAAAGTCAAAACTGCGATACTGAGCAGGGTTCATATCGAGGTCTAACACTTGTAGATGTTCTGGCATGATAGTGTTTATCATGTAATGCTTATCGAAATCAAAGTCATCACCATAGCCCTCTTTCTCGTCCATCAGTAGTGCCATCATACTCTGTTGTGTCAATGGTGTGAAGAGTAAAGCGTATTGCTGATTGTTATTACGATTACTTGTATTGAACGCAACCTCAAACTCTTCATTCGTCAACATCGCAAAATCACCATTCTCAAGGTTGCGTGCTTTACGCCTCAACATAAACCGATCCCACTTATAACGCAACGAACCTTCTTTTCCTGCCAGCCCACTTGGCTTACGATAGAAGGTCAAGTCGGGTGCTGCTGTATTACCATAGATAAGCCTTGTACGCTCAAAATAATTAGGATAAGGCGCTGTTACACTGGCATGTAAGGTTTCTGAATGAGACACAGTACGTGGCTTTCCATCAGGACCCGTCTCTGTTGTTGTCCAGAAAATGGTTTTCTGACCGTGATAAGTCTTCTCTCCCATCTCCATTTTTCGTGTTCGACAGATGACGAAAGGATTACCATTAATAAGTCCAGAATGGGAATAAAGCACAGAACGCTCGGTATTAAAAGAGTCATTCCATCCGTATGTTTTACGAAGGTCTGCCAGTCGTTGTGTCGTGAAATAAGGGTCGAACTCCAGTCTGGGTACGGTCTTCGACATCATACGCGTAAATACATCCCAGTCATAAAGCCTATTCAGAGCAGCCATCTGATTCCATGCCTGTTCTTTCAAAGTTTTCACCTTCTTGTCTAATTCATTGTGCTGAGTACGTAAAGACTTCAATGTTGGATGTACCTTTAATAATAGAAAGACAAGCAGTAAGACTGCCCCTCCACCTATCATCAAGAGGTATTCCATTGGAAACTCATTCCATTTCACATAAACAACAGCACCACCTGCCACCACAGCTATCCACAGAATGACGCATAGGATAGTCCACATCGTGATACGACCAGACACATCCGTGAGTTGCTTCTCACCTGCATAGATTTGTCGACACGTCTCACGATTAGCCTCAACATCAACCTGAGCCTCGTCAGCAAATGCATTAAAGGTTTCATCAGCCACCTTCTTAAACTTATCTTTGAAGGTGCTGATGTATTCGTTTAGTGGATCATATATATCCTCAACCATTTACTTCTGTAGTCTTAGAAGAACTTACCTCTTGCTGCCTCTCGTGTCTCTGCTGTTGCAGTAAATGGTATGCGTGTTGTATAACCCTGCTGAGCTGCAACAATCATCTTTGTTGGCCAAGAGAAGATATCAGTATTCCATTGTGTCACACGACTGTTATAAACAGTACGAGCTGCCGTAATCTCACGCTGCAAGTAGTTATTCTGTTGCATCGCATCAGCAATGGCATTGTGTGCTTTCAACTCTGGATAAGCCTCAACCTGAGGGAAGAGTCGACCGAAGGCTGTATTTACTTGTGCATTCACATCACTTCTGTTACCTTCGTTCACACCGCCACTACGAAGGGCTGCAACGGCTTTCATCACGTCTTTATCAAGGTCAATAGCACGTTCTACCAGTCCTACTACGTTCTGCAGTATCTGTACGCGCTGTTCCAAATAGTTATCAATATTAGACGCCTCAGCCTGAATACGCTGTTCTAACTTCTGGAAATAATTGCGAGCTGATATCTTCATAAAGATAAAGATAACACCTGGAAGGATTCCCACCAGACAGCCTACTACCCCTACAAGCAATGGATTTGTCATCGTACTACCCAATAACAGCACAAATAACAATACCAACACTGGACCAACTACCCACAAAGCAACCTGGAAAAGGGTTGAACCAAAACCAACTTCAACAGGAAGTTGCTTGTCTATTACATCTACATCACGGCCAGCATCATTAACTGGTCCTGTCACTTCGTCTAATGAATTTGCCATAGTTTAAATCGTTCTTTGTTTTCAATAATATCTGTTTTTAGGCTTCAAAGATACATTTTTTTCTTAAAGGGAGCAAATCTATACTCTTTATCTTCCCTTTTATGAAGACTTGATGACGATTTATAGTATCTATTAGCATAATTTCTTTGTGTGATAAAGAACCTCACAAAGATAGGGCGTGTGTCAAAATAGACATATCCTTTTTGTTGACAAGAAGGTTAACCCTTTTTGACGGAAAGGTTAACCCTTTTTGACGGAAAGGTCAACCCTTTTTGACGAAAAGGTCAACCTTTTTTGACGGAAATGTCAACCCTTTTTGACGGAAGGGTCAACCCTTTTTGAAAAATAGTCGACTATTTTGATAAAAACTGTTGACCTTTTTGTAGACAGATTAAGTTTTAGGAATTTAAAAGAGAGGATGTGTCTATTTTGATACACTCTCACATCTTTATGGTTTAAGTTCTTTCAGAACATTACTTTTACTTGCAATAGCCTATCAGATTACGTCCCCATGCTGGCTGTAAACCATTCTGCTTTTCCTTGCTAAACAGCTCTTTGATAGTCTCTAAATCCTTTGGACTATTCATACTTGGCTGTCCTGTCTGCTTACTCATATTCTCAAAGAACATGTAAAGAAGAATACGAGGACGAGGGTTCGTTGGATTAATACCAATGGCAGACTTATAACAGCAGATTGCATCGATGAAATAAAGCCTACCATTCTCAACAGGGTTTTGTGTGATAAGGGCTGTGTAATAGAATCCTTTCAATGTGTACTGTTCTGAACGGTCAACTCCCTTCTTTGTCTGTAAAGCCTCAAGATCAGCCTTCACTGCGTCTAAGAATAAGGAAGAATAATCACTCTGTGGGTTTCGAGTAGCATACTGAAGGGCATAGAACACACGGTAATAGGTAGGGAGCCAAGCATCAGGATACTGAATTTCCATACGCTTCAAGTCATTCATTCCCTTTACAATAGATGTAGGTTCGTCTGTCTTGACATTACTTAAAGTGGTTTTTAACTGTGCATCGAACTGATTGTTGTTCTGTGCATTCATACTGGTTGCGCACATAAGGGCAACGATAACGACGATTTTAGAAACTAAAGTTTTCATATGCTTTGATTTTAAAAAGTGAAACAATGATTTCTGTTGTAAATGTATCAAAGCTTTTTATTGCCTCCAAATAATGGGGACAGACAACAAGAAAGCGGTTTAAATAACTATCAAACCCGCTGAAATACTATCTTTTGGGACGAATAACTAATACACTTAGTTCGTTGGAGGGTTAAGAGAATGATGTTATATTTCTGACTAAAGTAAGAAGACACGCACTACTCATTTCTACAAGAATAATTTTACTTTCAGTTTGCTGTCACTTTTAACACTTCGCATAATCCTACTGTAAATTAGCAAGTTAAGTCATCATAACGAATGACAGGAATGACAGGAAACTCAATTATAAAGGAATATCTATAGAGAAAAAGATAAGATGAAGATGGAATATTGACAATACGATATGACACTTGACCTGATATATACCAGCCCAAGTGCCATATTTTGAATAGACACCTACATCTTTAATTCTCAGGTAAACCTATTTCTGGATTGAATTTTACAGAAACTTTTCTATTCTGAACAATATTTACTTGTCCATTATATGCAATATTAGATTCTTCATATTTCATGTTTGGTCTGGCATAGTACACTTTCAGGTTATAATTACCAGATGTCAATTTGCTAATCTTAAAATTAACGTCGTATTTGCAAATACAATCAGCCAGTGCATCAAGGACATTATGGTACACGATAAGGGTTATCTGATTATCTTGATTAGCAATATTCACATAAATCTTTCTTACGGAACAGTTGGCTTTCAAATCTTCCAGTAGACACTGGGCTATACCGTCTTTGTCCAACTCTATACTTAATTTTGCTGGAATAGCATTGTTTTCTGCATAGAAGTCAGGACGTGTATCTGTCGGAGAGATGCTTAACTTACAATTAGAATTTGCAACATCATAAATTCTTAATGGCTCAAGAGATACCTTCTCAGAGGAACATGCAGATAATCCACAGAAAAGGATTAGGCTGTAAAATACTTTTTTCATAATTACAAGGATTTTATATGTTGATATTTATATAAACTTAATTACAAGTTATCCGCAATAAAGACATACATTTTATGGATAGTGTTTACTATTCAATCAACTTCCCGTGTTTTTTGAGTATTGAGAGAAACTCTCCCCATTCTGCCGCTCTTTTTTCTTTTGCTTTTTGAATGGTCTTGTTCTCTTTAACATATTGACTATTGTCTTCAATATTGCGTGGGTAACAGTCACTCAGATAAAACTTGCCAGATTCTGAAACTAATGATAAGTCTGTGAAGATTTGACTATTGAAAGATGACACAAACGTTGAGATATGGAGTAGAACCTTACCATACGAATGTATTTCTATGTTACGATAAATGGGAAAGAGCAGACTTGTCGGCTCAAAATCTTGAAAAATAATCTCACGCGTTTGCGCATTGAAAGACTTGATGTTGTCAAGTGTAAAGAGATAGGGGCTTGAAGCGGCTCTTGTCATTCGGGCTGTCCCTATAGCAAACAATTCCGTTTTCGATGCTTGCACTGTGGGAGTTGAAGCAGACTCATCTTCATTGCTGCAACCAATAAACAGCAACGAGAAGATGAACGCCTGTAATACACAAAAATACCTTTTCATAATTTGTTGGATTTAATTAGTTATTATAATATGTGATCGTCAATTATGTTCATATACTTCTTTATTTCTGCCATTAACGAATAAACATGATTAACACTTTCCAAACCCAAAGCATAATCAGCCTCATGTTTGTTTTCAACCATGTCGGCAAAAGTCTTGATTTCAGAAAAGAACCCTTGTGAAACAATTTGGTTATTCCCAATAGTTGGGACAAAGTTGTTTCTTCCGTAGAGACAAATTGTTGCTCCATTGTTTGGAAAGACTTTCTCCAACGGAATCCCTAACAATGCAGAGCGTCTCGGTATGAAATCAAGTCGCTCCATGTTTTCCAACACATAAAGTCCTTTATCTGTACTGATATTTAGCTGTTCCCGTGCTTCTTGCCAAGAATAATCTGTTGATAGTTCCAACATACCTGTTATATCTTGGTGCTCCAATACAAGAAACAAAGTTTGGGCACCATCTCTACTGCGAATGACATCCAAGCTCTTTATCTTTGCCTCTCCAAAAAGGAATGTTACATAGTCAAGAGGATGGATGAATAGGTCAAGTAAACTATCTCCTTCAGGGTATAATCCTGTCAGATAGCGATAATGATAATGCCGTTTGCCATCACCTTTCAATCGCTTTTGCAGAATTTGAGTGGCAGGAGCAAAACGCCTTTGCAGTCCGACAACGATATGTTGTGAGCCATATAGCATGATAGTATCGATCAAAGACTTTAATTCTCTTTCATTCTCACAGGGTGGTTTCTCTATAAATAAGGACTTTCCTGCTTTTATAATATCGGTTGCAATATGAAAGTGTGAATGGGGATTGGCTGCCACAAAAACACCAGAAACGGTATCATCGAGCAGTATATCCTGTAAAGAAGTTGTTCCTTTGACTCCTTTATACTTTTGAGAAATCAGTTCGGCTTTCTTCTCTGAGGTACAGCAGATATATTTCAGTGGTAACTGAAGATACTGTATGACGGGCAGAAGGTTGTTTGCACAATGATTGCCAAACCCAACAAGAGCATACTGTTGCGTGTAAGTATGACTCAACTCTCTCATACTGCGTATATACTTGTATCTGCCTATGATGTTATCTAAATATCCCATTTTAGCTTTGCTTTTATTCGTTTGAAATGTTTATTATAGGTAGTTTGCCTGTTGCAGGTCCATTGATACTTCCCATAAAACAACTCTATCAATCGTTTGGGGATTATCTTTTCTATACTTCTTAACAGGATAATGTCATATTTTCGGTGATAGTTGATCCAACATTGATTGCATTCTTTGGAGTACTGACATTGAATTTTGCACGTATTCCTTGAATTGAATATCTCATCGAGTGTATTCTCGTGAATATTACCCAAGATTACATCTAAATTCTGGCATAAGGGGACATCCCCATTAGAATGGATGACCAATTCACTGAATATGCTATGACACCGTAACTTCAGTCTATTATTCTTCCACTCGTCATACAAAGCTACAAAGTCAAAGTTCTCATATGTTTGATGTATGGAAGAGGGTATCTGGCTGATGAAATCCGCATCATTAGATTCTATTAAATCTTTGGTTGTGTCGAAGAATGACATTGTGCTGTAAATGCCAATACGTACATCAATGTTATATTGTTTAGCACAATCTATGACATGCCTCATATCCTCAAACGAGTTCCATGGAGAAAGACAAAACATTAGGGAGATAGGCACGATGTCTTTACATGCCTCTATAACCTTAATCACTTTGTCATACCCATCTCTCCCACGCATATAACGATAGGTTTCTCTATTACCGTCAAGTGATATGTATAGATGTTTAGGGTGATGATTCTTTACAGCAGAAATTACCTTGTTCGTTGCAAGGCAGTTGGACAGCAATGTATAATTAGGATGGTTAGTATCAAACCATTTTAATATATTGTCTGCTTCGGGATGAAGGATAAACTCGCCTCCTTCCAAACCTACTATTGTGCTTTTTGTTACACATTTACTATTCATTATTCTGATAATATCAACCAAACTTAGATTTTCTGTAGGTTTTTTCCAAATGGAACAGTGTTTGCAACGAGACTGGCAGTTGGTAGTGGAATATATCATCAAGGAAGTAAGTTCCTTATGCCGTCTGCGTATTACATTGTTGGCAAATACTATTCCGTTGTGGATATAGTCATAAATACTGTACATTCTTTCTTTTGAGTTTTGTCTTTTATTGTTAAGAGCAGAAAACCACGAAAAGACTGCACAATATTTATGACTTTTTTATCAATTCATTCTCTCCATTTACCAAGTAAGTCGTAATCCGAATGGTACGGTAATAATAAACGGATGCTCTGTACGGTAAGTTTCGAGACTACTACCATTTCTAAAATAATAGAACATATTTGGTTCTATATACAGGCTGAAAGGTTTGAATAGCTTGTACTGCACACCGGCACCTAAGTTTACAGACCATTGAGAACGTGGCTTGATGTCACTCTTCAACGTGTACGACGAGTCAGACGTTATGATATACTTCTTATCAAGTGAACTGTGAACTGGCATCTCGAATGTCACTCCACCGGTCGTATAGGCATTGAATCGTCCCTTGCTCCATATACGATAGGTCAATCGCAATGGTATGCCCACATAATCAATCTTCTGGGTCTTCAACAAGGTCGCACCATGAAACTCACTCTCAAAATCAGACTTCATTCTTGTGTAAGTCAATCCCGTGCCAAAAGTCCAATGCTGACTTAATTGCTTATTAAGTGATAAACCAAATGTTTTTGGGCGGTAGTGATGCGCCTTCTCACCTAAAGACGCATTGCCCTCTGTTGCATTATTCAGTGCAATCCATGACATTTTTGCCCTCTCTACAGAATCCATCAGCGCATTGTTCCTGACTAAATAATTTACATAATCATCCCAGGAATATAGTTTGGCAGCCGCACCGCCGTTAGCATAATCTACCACCGAGAGATAGTTCAAATTAGACATAGCTCCATTGGCTCCAGCATTGGAGGAATAGCCGAAGTTGAATGTCCACGGGTATTTCTTCTTATGGTTTACATCGACCTTCATACTTTCATTCGATGCCAACATTTTATCTTCCGAAATTTGTGGAATGTGAAGCACTGAGTCGTCTATACTTACTCTAATTTTAGCAAGATATTTCTGCAAGGAGTCCTCATGAAATGATACAATCTGCTGTCTGGATTCTATACTATCTGTTATTATTCGTGATGAAATATCTTCAGTAGAAAGAGTCTTTTCTGCCAAAACATGCCTATCATTTTCAGTAGCACTTGAAGGTATAGAACAGCTTGGCTGCCCATTCTTTTGAGAAGCAGCTCTATTTTGTTGAACTCGTTTGGGAAAGTTATGATGAGTATCTAAAGCCGTTGATCTATTATCAGATGTGTCAACGAACTTGTCCCTCGTTACGAAATAGATATAGACAGGTATCAGGATGGGAAGCAAGAATAGCATCCAATACTTAATCAATATGACACGCAGCATTTTCTTTGCCCGAGCCAACTGCGAAGAAGAACTGTGTGGATTGATACCAAGCAAATCCCCTATTTCCTTATGTGAAAGACCGTCCAACACTGAGAGTTTGAATATTTCTCGGTTCCCCTCTGGTAACAGTTCTATCGCTGACAACAACAACTCCAGCTCTATATTCTTTTCTTTATCGTCTTCTTCGCTCAACACATCTTTCCCCAGACTGGATAAAAGAATATTACTTTTTTCTGTACTTTGTAGGAATCTCAACGAAAGGTTTCTCACAATCGTTATCATCCATCCTTCCAATTTTGAGTTGTCCTTCAGCGAATTAATAGAGGTAAAAATGATGATAAAAGCATCGTGCAAAATATCTTCTGCCGTACTTTCATCTTCCACATAGTGCAGGCATATTCTCTTTAATCTGTCGGAATATGCCTTATATAAATTCCCGAGAGCCTCACGTTCTCCCTGTTTACATGCGTCTATATTAACATCTATTTTCATAGATATACCATACCTTTTTATTAAAAGGAGCATGTTTTGCTTAAAAGACTGCACGGACTTAGGAACTTTTTTTTGAGAAACTTAGAAAAATATTTAAAAGATATGACTAAAACCTCTTTTTAATAGCTGTTTCGTTATCTAAAAGAGATAGTTGCCACCTTGATTTATAGAAAACACTTCATGCCGCATCGCAACACCTACAACAAGCGAAAATAACGTATCTTTCCCATATTTCTAATTTCTTTAAAGTATTTTTTAGTTTAGATTTATCATTACATTCGATTTCAGAATATCACCTTACAAAGGTAAGAATATAATAGCAAACAGTATGTTTTTATGGGAAGATTACCAGTATTTTTTTAATAGTAGCTGGGTGTTTCTATTACTAACTACGCTACAAAACTTTCTCTTGCACCGTCTTAGTCCTTTCCTCAGTGTGCCTTTTTATGTAATAGCTTTAGTTTATCACTCCCCATTTCAGAAAAAAACTTTCATCATAATACTTCAAAAATACAGATTGCGCATTGAAAAATAATTACATAAATTCAAATAACACAGCTATGAACAAGGATAAAAACACGCATAAAAAGCAGGTTTATAACCAACAGGAAATCAATTGGTTACAAGGTAGTAGAAGAAAAGGTGCTTAATTGGACTTCAAAAGGGCGTTAATTGGACCTCAAAAGGGCACCTTTTGCAAGTCTATTAGGCGTCTTTTAGAAGCCAAAAGAGCATGGATTGATTTTGAAGCGTACGAAAATAGTTTACAGATGTCAAGTAATAAGGGAATAAGTCGCTTGTAGAAGACGGAAAAACATACTAATGAATAGAGATTAATCAACGAAGTGGCGGAGACCGGGAACAAAGGTGCGGGAAACCGGAATGAAGTCATCACAACCAGAAAGGCGCAGCTGATAGCCGTTGGAATTGCCTTTTGCAGAAGAGATGTTATTGATATTCACAAGGAAGGAACGGTGACACTGAAAGATATTATCGTAAGGGAGGTCATCTTTCAAGGCTGTCAACGTAGAACGGAGTTCGGTTTTGTGTATCTTACCTTCTTTTAGATAACATACGCAGACATTGTTTTTTCGAGCTTCGATATAGAGTAGATTGTTGATAGGCAAGGTGAGGTCGGTTCCCCGAAGGTTCTGATCATGCAGCGTGATAAGGATATCCTCTTGCTCATCCGTAGTCTTCTTTATCATCTCTTCCAGTCTACTATTCAACATACGGTTATAGTTTACCAACGTAAAAATAGTCGTAACGATTACCCAAACAAGGAAGGTCCAATAAAAGAATATACTGAATAGCCGCCATGTTAATGGCATCTGGAAGAAGAAAGCAGCATAGAGCGTCATAGAGATTGCTATTGCCAACTCAATAGCAATACTATAAAGAATTATATAACCATTGGTGATTGGGACATTTTTTCGTAATGGTCTTTTGAAGAAAAGGAAAGCACAAAGCCATTGAACGAAGATAGTCATGACACCAAAACCAAGACACATCAGGAATGTATTACCCCGATACTGGCTGATTCCAAAGGGTTGTAGGAGGTAAAGAAACAAAAAAATGCCAACTCCTAACGCAACACTCGTGCGCCAGGAAGTGGCATTTGTCTGTATCGTACACCTGCTATGTAGAAATGAGGTTAGTCTACTCATGATGTCTTAAATGGTTGGTTGTCCACAAAGTTACATCTTTTCCTCTTTTCGCGCAAGTGTATTTCGTCTTAAATTTTTACTCTTTTACTTCCCAAATATCATTGGTTTCGAGCATCTCCATAAAGGTATGGTAATGCTTCTGCGCCTTCACCTCTTCTATCTGCTGATTGACAGCAGCGTCATAGGTAGGTGCTTCAACGTCACGGATAACTCCGAGGGCTACAGGGAAGCCGTCTTCGTTGCTCATCATTGCGAGCTTTAGCTGTAAAGTATTGTCTTGACAGTGAGCATCATGTACGAGGATGTCATCGCGAGTAATACCGTTCTCACCAATTTTAACCACCTTCAAGCCAAAGCCTTCTTGTACAAGTCCAAACTCTTGGTTGGGACCGAAGATCAATGGTTCGCCATGCTTGACATAGATAGCATTCTCCTTACGACCTTGTGAGGTATAGACTGAGTTGTGACAACCATCGTTGAAGATAACACAGTTTTGTAAAATCTCACACACGGCAGCACCCTTATGCTGATAAGCAGCCTTGAGGATTTCAATTGTCTCGGTATTGTCGCTGGCAACACTACGTGCAAAGAAGTTACCACGTGCACCGAAACAGAGTTCTGCTGGGCGGAATGGATCCTCAGTAGTACCATAAGGACTTGACTTAGAAACGAAGCCACGTGGACTGGTTGGTGAATACTGTCCCTTCGTTAGACCGTAGATACGGTTGTTCAAAAGAATCATATTCAGGTCCACATTACGACGCATCGCATGGATAAAGTGGTTACCACCGATGGCAAGTGCGTCACCATCGCCCGAAACCTGCCAGATGGTAAGGTTTGGATTCGTCACCTTTGCACCTGTAGAGATGGCTGCTGCACGACCGTGAATGGTCTGCATAGCATATGTATTAGCATAATAAGGTAATCGGCTTGAGCATCCGATACCACTGATAACGGCTGTTTCGTAAGGTGGAACACCTAACTCTGCCATTGCTTTCTGCAAACTGGCAAGGAAGAAATGGTCGCCACAGCCAGGACACCAACGTGGTTGTCCCTTCTTAAAATCTTGTGCTGTATATTGATTCATGACTTTTATTTTAATTCAGAATTCAGAATTCATAATTCATAATTCACAATTGTGATTACCATTAATTCAGAATTCACAATTCACAATTCATAATTATGATTACCATTAATTCAGAATTCATAATTCATAATTCACAATTATGATTACTTCTTTTCGCTTAACTCTTAACAAGCAACTTGTAAACTCGTTAACTCGTCAACATGTAAACTTCCCAACGTCGCAAGCAACTTGTTAACTCGTCTACTTGTCTGCTCGTCAACTCCCTTACTCAAGTATCTTCGTATAGAAAGTACCAGTTTCTTCCTTTGGCAGTGGAGCCTTGAGAAGTTTCTCGAAAGTAGTAACCAACTCCGTAACAACGAATGGTTGACCCTTAACTTGGTTATACTGATAAGGAGCGAAGTGGTTGATACGAATACGCAAGAGGGCTGCAAGCTGACCAAGATTTTGTTCTGCAACAACGACTTTCTTGTAACGACTGAGCACTTCTGCTGTGTTCTTTGGCAATGGGTTCACATACTTGAATTGTGCCAAAGCAACCTTATGTCCCTTACCACGCAACACCTCCATAGCTGAATAGAGATGACCGTATGTACTACCGAAGCCTACAATAAGTAAATCAGCATCATCCTTGTCGCCTAAAACTGTCAAATCAGGTACAGGAATACGTGCCACCTTGTTCCAACGGATGTGGTCCATCTTGTCATGGTTCTCTGGATCGGTTGAGATAGCACCTGTCTCACCATCTTTCTCCAAACCTCCAAGGATGTGTGTATAGCCCTCCGTGCCAGGGATAGCCCAGTAACGTGCTAATGTCTTAGGGTCACGTTTGTATGGAGTATACTTATACTTCTGGTCTTCTGTGACATAGTGTGGATGGATTTCAGGCAAATCTTCGATGTTTGGAAGCTTCCAAGCAGAAGAACCATTAGCAATGAATGCATCGGTAAGGAGTACTACTGGCGTCATATGTTCCAATGCAATCTTACAAGCATTATAGGCTGCATCGAAGCAATCGGTAGGACTTGTAGCTGCAATGACAGGCATTGGACTCTCACCATTACGACCATAAAGCACCTGCAAGAGGTCGGTCTGCTCACTCTTCGTAGGCATACCCGTTGACGGACCACCACGCTGTACGTCGATAATCACCAATGGAAGCTCATCAATAAGTGCAAGGTTCATTGCCTCACTCTTCAAACAGATACCAGGACCAGAGGTTGAAGTAGCAGCCAAGGCACCAGCGAAAGCAGCACCAATAGCCGATGCACAACCAGCAATCTCGTCCTCACACTGTACGGTTGTCACACCCATTGACTTATGCTTTGACAACTCATGTAAGATATCTGTTGCTGGAGTGATAGGATAAGAACCTAAGAAAAGACGCAAGCCAGCACGCTCAGCCGCAGCCATCAGACCATAAGCAGTAGCCTTATTACCTGTAATATCCATATAACGGCCAGGCTCTTTCACTGTTGACTCAATACGATAGGTATTAGGAACAGAAGCATGTACGTTATGACCATAGTCATATCCTGCACGTACTACCTTTATATTCGCCTCTGCAATGGCTGGTTTCTTCTTAAACTTTGTCTCAAGATAGTTGTTTACCAACTCTAAGTCACGACTGAAAAGCCAGCAGACAAGACCCAAAGCAAACATATTACGGCACTTTAGCATAGACTTATTATCCATGCCAGTATCAGCCAAACAGTCCTTCACCATCTTTGTTATCGGACAAGCCACTACACGATCAGGGTCGATACCCATCTCGCCTAAATAGTCATCACTGCGGAATTCAGCCTTCTGAAGGTCACGCTGTCCGAATGAATCAGTATCAATAATGATTGTACTGTTAGGCTTACAATGCTTATACTGCATCTTCAACGCAGCAGCATTCATTGCTACAAGAACGTCACAGAGGTCACCAGGCGTATAAACCTTGCCCGAACCGATATGAACCTGGAATCCACTCACACCTGTCAAGGAGCCTTGCGGGGCACGGATATCAGCTGGATAGTCTGGGAAAGTAGACACACCATTGCCGACTGTAGCCGAGACAGTGGTGAAAATGTTACCCGCAAGCTGCATACCATCACCTGAGTCACCAGAAAAGTGCACTACAACACTGTCGAGTTCTTTCACTTCGATTTGTTCTTCCATAGATTATTTCTTGTTTATGTTAGTAAATCGTTTCTGTATTTCTTAGCTTTTCCACCATAGTGGTGAAGCCTATTTAACAAACTTCTTACCATTAAGAACATAGATTCCCTTTGGCAATTCGCTCTCATGAGTCCCCATCTTAGCACCCTGCAACGAATAAATATCATTGCTTTCAGTACTTTCCTGTATCTTTGTCATTGGAACACTGATACTCGTAGGGATATGCTTCTCCTTTTGATAGACACGTATCCAATCGACGCGCATCTCGTAGGTATGATTGACATCAGCCTTTTTCGCCCATGAACCATTGCCTACTGACTGATTGAGAATCAGGTAGAAATTAGACTTATCAAACGGCCATTGCTCCTGACTATCATTCTGTTTCTTATATTGGAACACACGCTTACCATCAGCAAAGAAGGTCAGCACGTCCGCTTCCCACTCTACGGCATAGGTATGATAACGATTCATCGACATCCAAAGATTGCCAGAGTGTGGCTCATTTCCATGACTTTGAGTCCACGCAGAGTGTACGGTTGCATAACAACGCTGCTCCTTATCAATCTGCTCAAAGATATCAATCTCACCGCCTTTCGGCCATCCAAGCTTTGACTTTGGCATCATCCAGATAGCAGGGAAATTACCTATAAAAGGATTAACCATTGCCCGACACTCTACACGACCAAAGCGAAAGGTAAAGCTCTGACTGGTTTCGATACCGCCTGAAAGCATTTCCACATTATCATTAGACTTGTCAGGATTAGGAATGGCACGCAGAACAAGATTACCATCCTTCATAAAAGCGACCTCAGGAGAGTTGCTCAAGAAGCGTGCCCATGTCACTTTAGGACGGCGCGTACAGTATCTCCACACCTTTGTATTAGGTAAGGTACCATTTGGCTCATTAAACTCATCATGGAAGACGAGTGTATATTCTGAGCCCGGAGTTTCTGCATCCGCAGGCAATGGCTCAACACCATCAGCCAACTTAACTCCCTGTGCAAATGATACTATGGAAAACAATGCCATTGTAAGCACTGCAAGCAATCTCTTGTTGTTCTTCTTTTGCGACATGATTTTATTAAGATTCTATCTGAAGCGGTACGATCAGAAAAGCATAGAATCATCCTATAGCACAGATGAAAACATAAGGAACTTGACATAACATTAGGTCTACATTTCCCCCACGTTGCTTTCTCGACTTTCCGTTTTTTAGATTATCTTTTGTTTACGTTAGTGTATTCTGAGGACAAAAGTGCGAAATATTATTGAGAAAACAAAATCTTTTGAGGAGAAAAAATATATTTTTATATCTTACAAGCAAAAAGCATCTAAAAATCAACTCTCCATTCACTTAAAAACAATAAAAAGCATATAAAATACCAACTCATATTGCAGATTATCTTTATCAACCACCTTATCATTTCATCAACACCTAACATTAAACACCCAACACCCACCAATCAATACTCCAAAAGATTCAAGATAACGTTTTAAAAAATCATTACATATTTCCTGATAAAACATCTGTAAATAATGACAAATACACGTATAGAAAGCAGGTTTGTAACAAACACGAAATCAGTTAGTTATAAAATACTATCATAAAAGGTGCTTAATTGGACTCCAAAAGGGCGTTAATAAGACCTCAAAAGAGCACCTTTTGCAAGCCTATTAGGCGTCTTTAAGAAGCCAAAAGAGCATGTATTGGGTTTGAACTGTACGAAAATAATTTACAAGAACCAATAAAATGGGAATAAGTTGTTGATAGAAGATGGAAAGGCATAGTATCTATTTACAATCTATACATTTAACAGAAGAACCTTATTAATCCTCTCCTACCCTATTATTGATGGTTAATAAGCCCCAAATCAACACCTTATTATACAAGTAATATCAGACTTTTATTGTAACTTTGCAATACTTTCCAAAAATGAAAGCTTACAACAATAAAACAAGACATGGTCAAAGCCGTTGTTAAGGCTATCCTCAAAAGGGAAAAGGATTTGTAGAATAGCTTTCTTTTGATGAAGGAAATTGGACAAATTAAGAAACTGAAGAGATCATGATATTACTAAGCTTCGATACGGAAGAGTTTGATGTACCACGTGAACATGGGGTAGACTTCTCCCTTGAAGAGGGTATGAAGGTATCCATTGAGGGTACGAATCGCATCCTCGACATACTGAAAGCGAATAACGTCTGCGCTACCTTCTTCTGCACTGGCAACTTTGCAGAACTGGCACCAGAGGTCATGGAGCGTATTAATAACGAAGGACACGAGGTGGCTTGTCATGGTGTTGACCACTGGCAACCCAAACCAGAGGACGTTTTTCGTTCTAAGGAAATCATCGAACGTGTAACAGGTGTGAAGGTTGCGGGCTATCGTCAGCCACGTATGTTCCCTGTATCGGATGAGGATATAGAGAAGGCTGGCTACCTTTATAACTCTTCTCTGAACCCTGCTTTCATACCGGGTAGGTACATGCACCTCACCACTCCACGCACATGGTTTATGCAAGGGAAGGTCATGCAGATACCTGCCAGCGTCAGTCCTCACCTACGTATTCCACTCTTCTGGCTGTCTATGCACAACTTCCCAGAATGGTTTTATCTTCGTTTAGTTCGACAAGTATTGCACCACGATGGCTATTTCGTGACCTATTTCCACCCATGGGAGTTCTATGATCTCAAGTCACATCCAGAGTTCAAGATGCCTTTTATCATCAAGAACCATAGTGGGCACGAATTAGAACAGCGACTCGACCGCTTTATCAAAGCAATGAAGACAGACAAGCAGGAGTTTATTACCTACGTAGACTTTGTCAACAGACAGAAGAAATAAGTTCGATTCTCGCTCTGAACAGCAGACAGCGGGCTAAGAAACACTCCCTATAAACACCCCAACAAGCAGAATATAAGATATGATAAAACTTGCAACGGTCTCTCCTTGTTACAACGAGGAAGAGGTTTTAGAACAGTCGGCAGCACAGCTCATGGAGCTATTCGACAAACTCATCAGTCAGGGAAGGATTTCTGATGACTCGATGATAGTGTTTGTCAATGACGGAAGCCGTGACCGAACATGGGAGATTATCCAACAGCTCCACAGCCAGCATCCACGCATAAAGGGTATCAACCTCGCTCATAACGTGGGTCATCAGAATGCTATCATGGCTGGTATGATGACGGCAAAAGACTGGGCTGATGCTGTTATCACACTCGATGCCGACCTGCAAGACGATTATCAGAAATGTATTCCACAGATGATTGATGCTTTTGAGGAAGGCAATGAGATTGTCTATGGGGTGAAGGTTTCGCGCAAAGCCGACCCAATCTTGAAGCGTATGTCTGCACAGGCGTTCTATCATCTACAAGAGAAAATGGGCGTGAACAGTATCTTTAACCATGCCGACTTCCGTCTGATGAGCCGTCAGTCCTTAGAGATACTCTCTGGATATAAGGAACGTAACCTCTATCTGCGTGGTCTCATCCCTTCTATTGGACTCAAGTCTACGACTGTTGACGACCGTATCAGCGAACGTAAAGCTGGTACTTCTAAATATACTTTGCGCAAGATGCTTAGCTTGGCATTGGATGGTATCACGTCATTCTCCGTGAAACCTATCTATTATGTTATCTATCTTGGTATCGCCTTCTTGTTCGTCACCTTGTGCATAGGTATCTACGTTATCCACGCTTTCGTCAATCATACAGAAGTAGCGGGCTGGGCTTCACTCATTCTTAGTATCTGGCTCGTGGGTGCTATGCTGATGATTTCTATCGGTGCGGTGGGAGTTTATATTGCCAAAATATATGAAGAGGTAAAACAGCGTCCACTTTATAACATCAGTCAAATACTCGATTAATCCCTTCTCACATGGCGATACGCATAAAAGAGCTTTGGCAACGCTGGAGAAAAGACTTCTGGCGACTCTTCCGTTTTGGTATAACAGGCACTATATGTTCGCTTATCCATTATGGAATCTATTGTCTCTTTCTACTCTTTACGAATACAACTATAGCTTATACAGCTGGTTACGGAGTAGGACTCCTTTGTAACTATGGACTTACAACCTACTTTACTTTTAAGGGAAAACCGTCAAAAAATAATGTTGCTGGCTTCGTTGGTAGCCACATACTCAACTATCTTTTAGAGATAGGATTGCTCCATATCTTCCTATGGTTAGGTGTCAGCAAATGGCTGTCGCCTATCCTTGTGATGGTGATAGTTGTTCCTATCAACTTCGTTTTACTACGCCTTGTGTTTGTAAAAGGGAAAAAGGGTGATGGGTGATAGGTGTTGAATGGTGGGTGTTGATGATTTGCGAGATTCGTATTAGGCGTCCGCACACATGGTGCGGAGCGTTCGCACAATTGGTGCTAAGCAGTAACACAACAATAGAAAAGGGAAGAAAAAACTCATCCCCAAGCTCTTTATGACAAGAAAAGGGCTTGGGGATAATGCTTTATACCTTATTATAGACCTCAAGAACCTGAGAGGCTACATCTTGATTTTCGAATCGTTTCACATAAAGTTGGCTTTTACTAACCATTTCCCTACGATTTTCAATCGCTGATAAGATAGCTGCTGCAGTGCCATCAACGTCGTCTGGACCTACATAAAGGCAATCCGGACCACCCGCTTCCTCTAAACAACTACCCGTAGCAGCTACGACTGGCAATCCACTTTGTATGGCTTCGATAATTGGAATACCAAAGCCTTCATAACGAGAAGGGTAAATAAAAGCCTCAGCTTGATTGTAAATAGCTGCAAGAAGGTCGTTAGGTACACCTTGAAGGAAATGGATTCGGTCGCCAATTCCTAAACGTTCGATTTCTGCATCGAGCTTTTTCTGATACTTAGTCTTCCGTCCTACGATAACAAGATGTAAGTCGGAAGGTAACTTTGCCATTGTGCGAATACCCAAAAGGATGTTCTTTCGCACCTCTACCGTTCCTACATTTAATATATAACGCTGTGGGAGTTGATACTTACGGCGGGCTTCTTCAATCAGTGAAGGACTTACCGACTGATTGAAGTGGGTGCTACAGCTCTGATAAACAAGGTCTATCTTATCCTCAGGAAAGTCACCATAATATAAGATGTCACGCTTCGTACATTCGCTAATCGCAATGATGCGACTTGCTTCGCGTAGTGTCTGATAGAACTTACGCTTATAGAAGAAAACATCAATAGCAGGATAGAACTCTGGATGACGTAGGAAGATAAGGTCGTGAACAGTGACTACACCAGGGATGCCTGCTGCTGCCAAGCCTGAAGGGAGTTCACCCGAAAGACCGTGATAAAGTTCTACTCCATCAGTCTTTAAGTCTTTTACTACCCCTTTCACACGCCACCAGTCATGCTGCAGACGGAAACGAAGATGGTCAGGATAGCAGAACTGTACGTTATCTCGCAATTCAACCTGATTACGAAGGTCGTCACGTCCAGCATCAGGAGCATAGAGTCGTAAGTTTGTATCAGGCATCAACGGAGCAAGGTCGTTGATGAGCGTACGCCCATAGCTACCCAATCCTGTTCCGTTTCTTACGATTCGCTTAGCATCATAACCTATTATCTTCTTATTCATGAGCATCGGCCTTTTCTATTGGGGTATAATCCTTTGTGCATAACTCATAACAAAGCCACAACCAGAGAATACTGATTGGCAACGCACGAAGGGCATATTGCTGTATGTAATCGTGGCGTATCCACTTCGGAATAAGGTCGCTGTTACCCATACCAGACAATATAAAGACAAACACCATCAGAGCTACAGCCCATTTTCCACGCTTCCATGGCACAACCGTATACCATATACAAGCACCTGTTAATGCTATAATGTATCCGCTTGACTCACTACCAGTACTAAAAAGAATGACAAACATAAGTACAGAGGCAAGTATTGTCTCACGAAAGGCAAGGTTCTTATACTGTGAGAAGCGCAGGTAAGGAAGGGCAAAGAGCGCCATTCCTGGTAGAATTAGCCATAAATCCGAATAGTTCATACAACCTGTTGTACGGCGAAAAAGCCCTAAGAGGGAGATATTCTGCGCAATCGAATGAATGTTTTCCGTATTCTTTGCAACAAGGCTGCTGTACCACTCTTGATATTGTCCGATGATATAGTCGGGCGAACTGATTGCCATTGGTGCTAAAAAAAGTATTACCGACCACACTGCTAACCATAGTATTAGTCGTACCTTGTGCCGTGAAAAAAGAAAAAATGCTAATCCCACGATGCCATAAAGTTTCACCAACGTACCTAAGACGATGAAGAAAGCTGCCCATCCTTCGTGCTCCTTATCAATAAGAAAGAATGATGAGAGGATAATAGCGGCAATAGCTATGTTGAACTGCTGCATGAATAGAGCTGTCAACAATGTAAATCCGCAGAACCAATAGATGTAGACTTGCTGTGATTTACGCAGTCCTGACCAATAGATAGCCGCAAACAACCACCCTGATAAGAACAAGAGCCATAGCAACATGCCTATCCACTCAGGGAGGATAGCAAAAGGTGCTATGATTAGAGAAAATAAAGGACCATAATGGTTCACATCTCCATACTCTGTAGGATAAGCCGCATAGAGCGAAGTTCCATTTACTGTGTGCCAATAAACACCCTTGAAAATAAGGAAGTTGTTATAACTGCGATGAAATTTCAACATACCAGCCAACGATAAGATAATCCATATACCAAGGAGTAAACGGCGATCAGAGAGTAGCGGATGACTTAGAAAACGTTTGACTTTATCACTCATATAGCTTTTCCATTAATTGTGTTAATATCCATTTTGTCAATGGCAGTACAAAAGTAGCAATAAAGTATGATATAAGTTCGGCTTTTGAATTATTATTTAAGATGAAACTCAATAGAGTCAACCATCAAGTGAAAATTAATTGATATTTTAAGCTTTTAATGGGGAACTACAAAGTTTGGTTGATATTATTTTTATCATTTTATATTATGACATAGTACAGATAAAAAATAATTTGTATATTTGCGGATATGAATAGTACACAACATATTTCCGTAGTCATCAATACTTACAATGCAGAAGAACATCTAAAAGTCGTACTAGAAGCAGTAAAGGACTTTGACGAGATTGTCATTTGCGACATGGAAAGTACTGACCAGACCCTTGACATAGCACGTTCCTACAACTGTAAGATTATTACCTTTCCCAAAGGCAACCTACGCATTGTAGAACCGGCACGCCAGTTTGCCATCGATAAGGCAAACTCGCCGTGGGTATTGGTGGTTGATGCAGACGAGATTGTTACTCCAGAACTACGCAAATACCTTTATGAAACTATTCAGAAGGATAACCACCCTGATGCTATTGCTATCCCACGAAAAAACTACTTCATGGGAAGAATAATGCACAGCAGCTATCCTGACTATATACTCCGCTTTCTCCGACGCGACAAATGCAGTTGGCCTCCAGTTATTCATGCAGCTCCTAAGGTAGACGGAAGAATCTTGAAGATTCCAGCATCACGCATGGATTTAGCTTTCGAACACCTTGCCAACGACAGTGTTACCAACATTATTAGAAAGAACAACACCTATTCTGACTACGAAGTCCCACGCCGTCGCAAAAAGAACTATGGCTGCATGGCACTCATCTATCGTCCTATGTTTCGCTTCTTTAAGTCTTATTTCATTAAACGGGGCTGTTTAGATGGTATTCCTGGACTGATTCATGCTGTGTTAGATGCAGAATACCAATTCTATATTGTAGCTAAACTCTTAGAAGAAAAGCATAATAAGAAAGGGTAATGTAAACTATCAAGGAACATTCGACTTATTGAATAATATATAGCCATCATTCTTTATTGCGTTCGTCTACCGTTTCCTTCCAAATCTTTTGATGCATACGTGATTTTTTAATACTCACAATACCCCCTGCTTATGCGTATCGACAACAAAGGTTTGCACTAAGATTAAAATTTGCTGTCATTACTGTCAGTCAAAGTCATCACCTAAGTCTTTAGTTTACAATGGTATTTCATAAAACGTTAAAAATGACAGCAATTAAAAAATACACTATTCTTGTAGTATGTGTAATAGTATCTCTTATCAGAAAGCTATTGTCGGAGGAACCATAATTAGACAGGAGATAAGGAAGCTATTTATGAGTATAAATTCTCTTTTCTATTATTTTGATGAAAAGAAAACACAGCAGTTTTCTCTACAATAAACTTAAAGAGGTCTGTACTCTGACAGAGTAGTCGATAACGCAGGAAATATTTTAAGCCTAATAGTTTATATGGTGAAGAGAGTTGAATACTTTTAATTTCAACGGAGACTTTCTTCAATAAACTTTGTTTAAACTTATTATCATACGGAGAACGCACAACATCTTTAACGCCTTTCACTAATGAACAAATATAAGCAGCATTAATTTGAGAGGTATTCTCTTGCATAAAAGGGGTCCCTTTAATTAATTCATAACGTGTGATTGTCGCATTTATCCAGTCTATTAAGTTCTGTTTCATATTGTTATGAAGACAACTATTAGCAGACTGCCTGTAATGATAAAGTGGCGTATGTAACATTACGGCTTTATTTACATGACGCATCCAAGCAAATACAGTAGCATAGTCTTCAAATGCACGATAAGGGGCAAACCGTTCTTGTGCTATATCTCTTCGGATAAGCATTGACCACAGATAACATGCTATCTTATTCTGAAAGGTCAAAAGTAAAGTTTCTTTTCTATTTAAGACAATTATAGAATCGTCATCTTTGCTTCGCATAATGGTCTTTTGAGGATATTCTTCATAGTAATCGGACACAACAATATCTGCCTCCTGCTCCTTTGCTATAGTATACAACTGTTCTAACCAATTAGGCTCTACCCAATCGTCACTATCAGCAAATGCTAAATAATCACCTTTAGCCATATCCATAGCTTGATTACGTGCTGATGCGACACCTCCATTGGCTTTATGAAAGACACGTATTCTATTATCTTTATGAGCATAATAATCGCAGATTTCCGCCGATCCATCTGTGCTACCATCATCTATCAACAGCAATTCCCAATCATGATATGTCTGATTAATAATGGAGTTAATCAGATTTTCTAAATACTTCTCAGCTTGGTAAACAGGAGTTATTATACTTATCATATCGTAATATTATCTCATCGTTAAACATTAAGAGTACTTTTACTTATCATTTGAAAAGGCAATGCAAGAACTTACCGATAATTCTTCTTTTCACACGGAAAGAGAACTGCTCTCTACGACACAACTTCAGCCACACTCCGATGTGCCACTTATTTGCTTTCAAATCAGTATAAATATCAGTAACAATGGCATCGTCTATGAATCGTCTAAGCCTATATTGCAGCCGTTCAACAATAGCTTTATCTTCACCAGAGACCATTGATTCTGAGAGAAATGAGCGATACCAATCCTCTATCCGTTCCCACAAAAGCACTTTATCCATGGAAGATGATGTATCATTTGATATTTCATATCTACTCTTACGAAACTTGAAACCAATCTTATTGGTATTGGCTAACCCCTTTTCTTTTGCCACTACAAAAGCCGATATACGGTCGGAGTTCCATGCATAATCCAATGGATAATAGCCTCCAACAGCCCTTAAAGCCTCCGTACGATAGAGGAAGTCACCAATGAACGTGCTGCGACGACCATAGCAACAAGCCCACATAAAAGCATAGACCGACTCGTACTCTGTAGCCTCTCGCTGTAATCGGATAGTCTTTCCATGCTCATCAATGAAGGCAACACGCGTGTGATAGATGTCAAGACACGGATATTTCTTTATCAAGTCAATGTAATCAGACAAACAATTGGGCATGAGCTTATCGTCATCTCCCATATTTATAACATACTCTCCACGCACATATCGTAGGCAATCATTCCAATTTTGCACTAACCCCTTAGCTCCAAAGCCTTGCTTGCGCTCGTAGTATCTTATCCTATCATCCTTGAATTGATCCACTATCTGTCTTATATTATAAGGTGAGGCATCGTTTACTAAGATAAGTTCAAAGTCTTGATAGGTTTGGAAAAGAATGCTTTCTATACATTCTTTTAGGAATATTTCTTTATAACAGGGAACTATGATACTGAACTTAGGCATATCTTAATAGGGTATATCAATATTCATATTTAATGTAAAACCTTTGTGAAATAAACCAATCGCAGTAGGTTGCGGGCTGCCGTAAGCCGCTCAGCCTTCTTTTGATAGCTTGGTATAGCTTCTATCTGGTCAACATTTGCACTATAATAAGTACTGTCCGAAACGGACGTATCTAAGAGGTTCTTACCCATCTTGAAATACTTTGTATTACGGAAAGTAAAGGGGGCAAGCGTTGCTAAGATATCATCATGACTTCCCCATCGTTTAGTTAGCTTGTTATAAGCCTCCTTGCGTAGGTAAGGTGGGAGATAAACATAGAGCGGAACGGAATGTTCATACCGCTTATCGATTACATCATGATTGAGAATAACACGCACGTTATGGTCACCTGTGATAACAAGTATCGTATTCTTTGCTGCTGCAGAGGCTTTGAAGCGATTGAGAAAGTCGTTCAGTGTCTTGTTATAATAGCGGAATCCAGTGAGATACTTATCCAAAACCTTACGATTATGCTCTGCAAAACACTTCTTTCCATAGAAAGAATCGGGCAAAGGAGGAAGTTTCAAGTCCTTTGGGAACTCAAAAGGCGGATGATTTGTCGTCGTCATCACAGTTATCATCTGCCGTTTCTTTGACGGTTTATTTAACTTATCTAACAATGCTTGGAAGAGGTATTCATCGTAAACACCAATACTATTATAAGTCGCATGAGGATAGTCTTTCAAGAGGAAGAACTTATCATAGACAGCATCAAACTGCTGATGAGGCAATGCTTCAGCACAGTTCTCCCACGCAGCATCCATTCCCGACATGAACATCGTTGTATAGTTGCTGGCTTTGAAAGGTAAGGCTATCGACGTAGGAAGCGTATTGAAACGATAAGATGAAGTAAAGAAGTGTGGGAAAGGAGTAGATACAAAGAGGTTTTCAAGCGAATTTATCGTACCATTCTGAGCCGATTGGAAGTTGCGAAAGAGCAGATCTTCCTTGAAATGGCGTTCCAAACCGAAGTTCATCTCCGCATCCTTCTGTTGGAGATTGAACAGATAATTACTCCAACTTTCGCTATAAATAATTACGACATTAGGCTGTGGCTGATTTAAACTATCACCCACTTCTGCGAATAATGCACGCTGCAAGGCTGTTAGCGTGTCGTTCTTTGCTATCTTTATTTGCCCATCGGTATAAACATCTAATGCTTCTTGCAGACTCTTAAACTTATATTGTGCTAATAAGTCATCTGTACTCTCAACCTTAAAGGCCTTAGCTTTCTCTTTACAAGCCTTCTTCAACATGTAGATAGCATTGGGAACAAGGTCGTTCAGAAGTTTCTGATTTGACACAAAGGTGTCTTCTATCTGCAAAGGGAAACGCCATACCGACCCACGCATACCAATAACTACAAAAGCAATATACAGTAAAATGATAACCGAAAGTTTAATAAGTTGACAGCGCGAAGTCTTCCGACCGCCTAAAGAACAGTTCGTTTGACGAGCCAACACCTTATCTGATTCTATTCTACGAATGACATAAAGGATCAATAATGAGAGGAAAAGGAAGGCTAAACCTTCATAAACACAATGGTATTCTTCCCATATAGCTTGTATCAAACTCATTGGTCCTTCATTGAAGAAATCAAAGAAAGTGAGGTTAATATGGCTATTGAAATTAGAAAAGAAGCCCAAATCTATGCCGCTGAGTGCCAGTATAAGAATGTTGACAATAGCGTAATAAACCTTACGGAAACGGCTCAATACACGATCAGTCCACGACTTACGAAGGGCTGCAAAAACAAAGGTCAGAACCGTTGGAAGCAACAAGACGTAACAAACTACCTGCATATCAAAACGCAGGACATTGAAAAATAAACGTGGAAGAACAGTTAGGTTGCTGCCTATAAGACCCATCGGAACAAACGCAATAGCAAAGCAAATACGAACGAAAAATAGGATAACAAGGATGACAGCAGAATGCTTTAGCAGATATGTTAAGTTCTTATACATTATTTCTTTTTACTTATTTCGGGGGTTGTTCATACTTATTTCGGTTTTAAGATAGAATGTTTTCTGTAACAACAGAGCATCAAGAGTCATTGTTTTTATCGTTATTTCTACTCCTGTTATGCATCGTAAGTAGTCTTCTCAACAACTTGTTGCGATTTTTTTCATGTAAATAAATCTTTTTCTTCATGACAATAAATATTTATTTTCATGAAAATAATTCTTTCTTTTCATGAAAATAATTCACTGAAAGACGTCGATTGTATGACCATACACTACGGAATATTGATGAACTGTTATTGTTTTCTTATCTTATTTACGGCTTCCAAGACTATATGATATTGCGAAAGAGATTATCAAAGTAGTCAAAGCTATCCTCTTGTAAGGGCTTGTTGATATCTTTAATCCAATACAATGGGGTGTTACGATACATTGATGCAACGAGTGTAAACGTACTCGGTGGACCGATTAGATAGTCGCAATGAGAAAGAAGACACAGGTCCTCGCCAGGATTACCTTGTGGAAAGACGACATTCTCTTGCCCAAAAGCCTCGCTATAAGCCTGCTTATTGAGTTTTGGATCATTACCACAGATATAGATTACAATACGTTTACGGGGATGAAGGAGGATAAATTGGCGGATAATATTAACCATCTGCTTATCGTCATAGAGAAATCTACCATCATTCCATGTGGCATAATCACCACGACGGATATGTACACCCAATCTGATAATACCCTCTTTAGACGATGCTTCCAACAATGAAGTAAGCTTGTTTTCTATATGAGAATCAAAAGCAAATAAGGATAATATCTCTGGCTTATACTGTAAGAAAAGGTCATACCAACGAGCAAACCACCCCTCAGCAACAAGACATCCACGCCTCATTGCATTTTCCTTTTCAGTTAAGTCTTCGTCAGGTGTATCAAATGTGACGGTAGGTATTAGTTTTAATTGGGCTGCATACTTTGCAAAAAGATAAACAAAAAAATTATGCCAACGAGTCCTACAGATATGAAAGTATTGATACTTGTAAGCAAATCGCATTGAAACCGTCTTCCGATTGTTCGCTCTTGCCCAAGCATACAGATGTCCATACTGCAGGATGTTATTACACATCCGCCCTTTATCTCTTACAAAAATCATTCCTTATCTTTTTTCCTTATAATCTCATCCAGTGGCTCTAAACTTACCCTTCCAGTCTTCTCATCATAGCGTAAGTTAAACTCTTCGCGCGTACGCTTCCATCTTTTATGACTCCAAAGATAAAGTTCTGGCTGTCGACGGATGGTTTCTTCTAACAACTGAAAGTATTTATCGGTTATTTCCCAATCCTTATACTTTGCTGGTTCAGTGGTTATCAACTTGAAATCACACTGATAATAGCCTCTTCGCACACGTGAGACATCACCATAGAAAACGGCCTGTCCTGTCTTCTTTATGATACGTTCACTACCTGTTAAGACGGGTGTATCGTGATTTAGGAAGTCTACCCAATGATGAATATTATTCCAGAAAGGTGCCTGATCAGCAATATATCCAATCACAATAGGTTGTTTCTTCTGGCGATAAGAAACTACTTGTCGCAGTGTCTCTGCCATTGGAATACAAAGTGCATGATGTTTTTCGCGTACAGACTTGAAGAGTTTATCAAATCGTTCGTTCTTCAACGGATGATAAACTTGGCAACACTGTGCCTTCTCAGAAACCCATAAAGGTAAAGATGTGATTAATTCCCAATTACCATAATGGCCCAAATAGATAGCACAGGACACCCCTTTTTCAAGCAACGCGTTTATTTCTTCTATTCCTGTGAAAACCATCCTCTGACGAAGTTCACGCTTACTCATATTGAGAAGTTTGATAGTTTCTACAAGATAATCACAGAAGTAATGATAAAAACCACGTTCTATACGCTGCAATTCAGCCTCATCTTTCTCTGGAAAACTGTCCTTGAGGTTCTTCCAAATAACTTTATGACGATACTTTACAACCTTTCCGACCAAAAGATAAAGGCAGTCAGAAAAAACATAAAGAGCACTCATAGGTAGCAGAGACATCGTATACCAAAAGGTATATGATAGTGCGTAAGCAATATAAGAAAGTCCTTTTTTCATTTTACAAGAAGTCTATCTATCTTCAATGATATTACTTATATCTCCTGCATATCATGCAGTTTCTTATAGTAGCCTTCGATATCCATAAGCTCATCGTGCGTACCTCGCTCTACAATTTCACCTTCGTGCAGTACGCAAATCTCATCGCTATTCTTGATAGTAGATAGGCGATGCGCCACAGCTATGGTCGTACGCGTCTTCATAAGCTTATAAAGGGCATCCTGTACGAGGCGCTCGCTCTCTGTATCGAGGGCTGATGTTGCTTCATCGAGGATAAGGATTGGAGGGTTCTTAAGGATAGCACGCGCAATACTTACACGCTGACGCTGTCCACCAGAGAGACGTCCACCACGGTCACCGATGTTTGTGTCGTATTCTCGCTCACTATGCATGATAAACTCATGAGCGTTGGCAATCTTCGCAGCTTCGACTATTGCCTCGTCTGTTGCATTGACACCGAAAGAGATGTTATTCTTGAAACTATCATTGAAGAGGATTGCCTCTTGGTTTACATTACCAATAAGCTGGCGGAGATCGTGTACTCCTAAATCCTTAATATTGATTCCGTCAATGAGAATCTCACCTTCCTGCACATCGTAATAACGTGGAATCAGGTCGAGCAAGGTAGACTTTCCGCTACCACTCTGTCCTACCAAGGCTACGGTCTTACCCTTTGGAATAACGAGGTTGATATCCTTCAATACCCAGTGGAGTTCAGGCTTGCCCTCATCGTCCTTACCATCTGTATAAGCAAAGCTGACATGTCGGAACTCAATCTCATGTTCGAAGCTATCAATATGCACTGGTTTCTCAGGGTCTTGTATCTTCACTTCTGCCTGTAGAATTTTGTCAATACGATCCATTGAAGCAAGTCCCTTAGGAATGTTATAGCCTGCACGGGAGAATTCCTTCAATGGATTGAGAATGCTATAGAGGATAACAAGATAGTAGATGAAGGTAGGACCGCTGATAATTGGTGATTCACCCAAGACAAGGGTACCACCAAACCAAAGTACGACAACAATCATGACCGTTCCAAGGAACTCACTCATCGGATGCGCTAACTGCTGACGAATGTTCACACGCATGATATCGCTGCGGTATTCTGAGTTGATTTTATCAAAGCGTTCGTTCATCATTCCTTCAGCACAGAAGGCTTTGATGACTCTTAATCCGCCTAAAGTCTCTTCCACCTGACTCATCGTATCACTCCACAACTTCTGTGCTGTCATACTGTTCTGCTTTAGCTTTCTACCAACAAAGCCCATAAACCATCCGAAGATGGGTACAAAGATGAGCGTGAAGAGTGTCAACTGCCAAGAGATAACAAGTAGTGTGGTAAAGTAAATGATGATAAGAACAGGGTTCTTAAAGAGCATGTCGATAGATGACATAATAGAGTTGTCAACCTCCTGGACGTCACCACTCATACGAGCGATGATGTCTCCCTTTCTTTCCTCACTAAAGAAGCCTAAAGAAAGGGATGTAATCTTCTCATAGAGTTGGTTGCGAATGTCACGTACTACACCTGTTCGGATAGGAATGATTGATGCAGAAGAAAGGAAGTAGGCACCAGTCTTTAGGAAAGTCATAAAGGCAAGAATCAAACCGATAGCCAACAGGACGGTTGTTGGTCCCCAACTGGTGATGTATATCTGCGTGTAATAATCTGCATTGTTCGATAGTACCTCCTTGAAAGAGCCTTCGCTCCAAGACATTGCACGCATCGCACCCGTTCCAGCATCTACCTTAAAAAGAATCTGAAGGAGTGGGATAAGGGTTGCAAAGGAGAATATATTGAGAAAGGCTGACAATATATTAAAAATAATTGACAGCACAAGGTACTTCTTATAGGGCGGTACAAACCTGCGTAAAACGTGTATGAATTCCTTCATCAACTAATCTTCTTATCTGTTTATCAATTTTGCAAATATAGCTATAAATAGTAAAACCGCAAAATTGTTTTGCGGTTTTATCTTTTTATATAAACTATATTTACACTTCTTCTCCAAAGAGTGTAGCACTGGTTGAGCCTGTGATGCGTACACGTACCGTCTCACCAATATGATGATTGCCACGTGGCATGACTACAGCCTTGTTCTGTGGAGTACGTCCCATCAGCTGTTCACGACTACGTTTTCCAAAGCGTTCGATGAGGATATCAAACTCCTTGCCCTCGTCTTTCTTGTTCTGTTCGGCAGAGATTTCAGTCTGAAGGCGAATCAACTCATTCAAACGACGAATCTTCTCTTCCTCAGATACATTGTCAGGGAGGTGCTTTGCAGCATAAGTACCTGGTCGTTCAGAGTACTTGAACATAAAGGCTGAGTCGAAACCCACCTCTCGCATCAATGAAAGCGTTTGCTGGAAGTCTTCTTCTGACTCATTATGATAACCGATGAAGATGTCAGTTGTCAATCCACAATCAGGAATAAGACGACGAATAGCAGCCACTTTCTCAAGGTAGTCCTCACGAGTATATTTACGATTCATCACCTTCAGCACGCTATTACTACCGCTCTGTGCAGGGAAGTGGATATGATTACAGAGGTTTGGTTCGGTAGCTACCGCCTCAATGATATCCTCTGTCATATCTTCTGGGTTAGAAGTCGTGAAGCGCACACGCATATCTGGTACGCTCTGTGCCACCTTATGCAACAATTCTGCAAAGGAAACGCCATTCTCTGGACGCTTACCATTAGGCAACAAGCCGTATGAATTGACGTTCTGACCCAAGAGTGTAACCTCCTTAAAGCCCTTGTCGTGCAAGTCTTTAACCTCTTTCAAGATACTCTCTACATCACGAGAACGCTCACGACCACGGGTGAAAGGTACGATACAATAGTGGCAGAAGTTATTGCAGCCACGCATGATACTAACGAAGCCCGACACTCTATTGCCACCAATACGCTGTGGGATAACATCACGATAGGTTTCAGTGGTAGAGAGTTCGATATCCAAAGCATTCGTACCGTTCTCACACTGTGCTATCATATCAGGCAAGTTAAGGTAGGAGTCTGGTCCACACACAAGGTTGGCATGGTGATTTTGAATTAAGTCGTCTCTTACGCGTTCTGCCATACATCCTAACACGCCCAAGATAAGGTCGCGCCCTTTCTTCTGCTCAGCGTGCAAAGCCTCTAAACGATTGTATATCTTGTTCTCTGCGTTCTCACGTACAGAACAGGTATTAAGGAAGATAGCGTCTGCTTCATCCTCATTCTCACATACGTCATAGCCTGCCATCTTCATGACTGAAGCCACGACCTCAGAGTCTGCCACATTCATTTGGCAGCCGTATGTCTCAATATATAGTTTCTTCATTCTGTTGTTATCTCGAAAAATTTAGCATGCAAAGATACTAAATTTATCGCATACAACCGAAAAACGTTCTGACTATTTGAGTCTTATGCAGTGCTAAGACTGTCTTTTTATCTAATTAAGTCGCTTGATAAACATTTCTCATACAAGTTTTGCCATTGATATTTCATTCATTTTCTTACGACAATTATAACGCTTCTTACTTGTATTCAACCAATGTGTTAAGGCTCAGCACGAGTGGTGCGAGGGCTTAGCACATATGGTGCGGAGGCTTAGCACCACACGTGCGGAGGGATGAACATCCTACAGTATATCACCAACATAGGTGCAACTTATTATCAAGAAGGGCTATACAAACGGCATTTAGGTTGATCAGATAGTAAGATTTGCAAAACTTACAAACTCGTTTACGCCCTTTATCGGATATTTTCCGTACCTTTGCAGACTGATTAGACACATTCACAATAAATAAAGGATAGCTACAGGTCAGTGATAGCATAGAGATAAGTAGGCTAAAGGTTACTGATAAACTCAATGCTTGATAACTGTCTGGTAATGAAAATAAAACAATGAACAAGAATACAAATGATTTTGAGATAATGGCACCTGTAGGCTCACGAGAGTCACTCGCAGCTGCCATCAATGCCGGAGCTAACTCTGTTTACTTCGGTATCGGAAAGTTGAATATGCGTTCGCATTCAGCTAACCACTTTACCATCGACGACCTCAAAGAGATTGCCGAGACTTGTAATGAAAAGGGAATACAGACTTATCTGACTGTAAACACTGTCATCTATGGTGAGGATATTGAGACTATGCACGAGATTATCGATGCTGCTAAGGCTGCAGATATCACCGCTGTCATCGCCAGTGACGTTGCTGTAATGATGTATTGCCGTCAGGTGGGGGTTGAGGTTCACCTCTCAACACAGCTGAATATCTCTAATATTGACGCCCTGAAGTTCTACGCTCAGTTTGCTGATGTTGCCGTATTGGCACGCGAGCTGAATATGGATCAGGTGAAAGAGATACACGAACAGATTATCAAACAGAATATCTGTGGACCAAAGGGACAGCCTATTCGTATTGAGATGTTCTGCCATGGTGCGTTCTGTATGGCAATTTCGGGCAAGTGCTATATGAGTCTTCACGACTCTAACCGCTCTGCTAATCGTGGTGCTTGTACTCAGATATGCCGTCGTAGCTATACGGTTACAGACAATGAGACAGGCAATCAGTTAGAGATTGACAACAAATACATTATGAGTCCTAAGGACTTAAAGAGTGTTCGCTTCATTGATAAGATGATGGATGCTGGTGTACGTGTGTTTAAGATTGAGGGTCGTGCACGTGGACCAGAGTATGTTCACACCGTTGTTAGCTGCTACAAGGAGGCTATCGAGAGCGTACTCGATGGTACCTTCACCGAAGAAAAGAAGGACCAGTGGGACGAGAGACTCTCAACAGTCTTCAACCGTGGCTTCTGGGATGGCTACTATCAAGGTCAGAAGATGGGCGAATGGACAAAGGATTATGGCAATAAGGCTACCGAGAAGAAAGTACTCATCGGTAAGGTGATAAAGTATTTCTCTCGTCTTGGCGTGGCTGAGGTGGCTGTTGAGGCTAATACCTTCGTAAAGGGAGAGAAGCTTCTTATCACTGGTAACAGCACTGGAGCTATGTTCCTCAATGCTGAAGAGATTCGTTACGACCTCAACCCTGTTGATAAAGCAGAACAAGGTTGGCGCGTTTCTATCCCTGTTCCTGATAAGGTGCGCCCGAATGATAAACTGTTTAAGCTGGTAACAAAATAAATTTGAGTGAACAAGTAGACAAGTAGACGAGTAGACAAGTGGACAAGTTACTTGCTTATAAAAATCTACTCACAGAAGTTTTCATAATTCTGAATAGAACAAAACATTTATACAATGACAATAAACGAAGCACAAGATGCGGTAATTAGTGAGTTCGAGGACTTCACTGATTGGATGGATAAATACCAAATGCTCATTGACTTGGGTAACGAGTTGGAGCCATTAGAGGAGCAGTATAAGAACGAACAGAACCTCATTGATGGTTGTCAGAGCCGTGTATGGCTGCAGTGTGACAATGTTGATGGTAAACTTATCTTCACTGCTGACTCTGATGCACTCATTACAAAGGGTATCATTGCTCTTCTGATACGTGTACTTAGCAATCATACTCCACAAGAGATTATCGATGCTGACCTGTATTTCATTGATAAGATAGGTCTCCGCCAGCATCTCTCACCTACACGTAGCAACGGCTTGCTATCTATGGTGACAAAGATTAAGGCGTATGCTGTAGGGTTTAGTTTGCAGTAAGAAAGCCTCCCAAAGAGCCTCCCCCAAAAGCCTCCCCCAACCCCTCCGAAGGGAGGGGGAGTGCAGATAACAAAGGGCGAATAATATAGGTTTGCTTTGTTGAGGTTTCTATAACATTTAGCATATATCCCTTATTCTATTATAATATTCTACAACTATAACCCACACGCAAGCTAAGACTCCTCCCCTTAGGGGAAGTTAAGTGGGGTTCTACAAGCTAATAATCCTCCCTTCGGATAGGTTTAGGTGGAACTTCACAAGCTAAGACTCCTCCCCTTAGGGGAAGTTAAGTGGGGTTCTACAAGCTAAGACTCCTCCCTTCGGATAGGTTAGGTGGAACTTCACAAGCTAAGACTCCTCCCCTTTCGGGGAAGTTAAGTGGGGTTCTACAAGCTAATAATCCTCCCTTCGGACAGGTTAGGTGGAACTTCACAAGCTAAGACTCCTCCCCTTTCGGGGAGGTCGGGTGGGGCTTTCCATTATGAGAAAACTACGCACAATAGAAATGAATAGGCTTTCCCTTGAAGAGTTCAAGGAGGCTGATAAACTACCACTCATCGTTGTGTTAGACGATGTGCGGTCGTTACATAATGTGGGAAGTGTCTTCCGTTCGGCTGATGCTTTCCGTGTGGAAGCTGTCTATCTATGCGGTATTACAGCCACACCTCCTAACGCAGAGATTCATAAGACAGCACTTGGTGGTGAGGATTCAGTTGACTGGCGTTACTTTGAACGTACTGAGGATGCTATCGAAGAACTCCATCGTCAAGGCGTATTCGTGTATAGCGTAGAACAGGTGGAAGGCTCAACAAAGCTACAAGACCTCAACACACAGAACCCAACAAACCATCAACACCCAACACCCAACACCCAACACCCATCCCCCCGCTACGCTATCGTCATGGGTAATGAGGTGAAAGGTGTAAAACAAAGTGTCGTTGATATGAGCGACGGCTGTCTTGAAATTCCACAATTCGGCACCAAACATTCACTGAACGTAAGTGTAACAACCGGTATTGTCATTTGGGAGTTTGCTCGTCAGCTACTTATAAAGTAGGTTTCAAACAACTGACGACATAAGATATTGGGGGCAAATACGCCCCCTTTTTAATTTTAAATCACATGAAAATAGCCTGCATAAGTGGGAATAAACCAGTAGTAGAGTTCACCTTCTGCGAATTATTTTCATGAAGAAAAATAATTATTTACGTGAAAAGAAATATTTATTTTCATGAAGAAAAAGAATTATTTTCATGAAAATAAATTATAAGCCTTGTAATGTTTGACCGTTTATCATTGTGGATAGGATTTGTTAATACGCATATTTCCACTACACTTCATGGTGTATAAATCCTTAAAATCATATTTTTACAAGCACTCTTATTGCTTTTTTTTCAAATATTACATACCTTTGTGAAATCGAAATCAATATAGAAGGATGGTATCATATTAAAGCTATGATATCTAAAAAACGACTTAACTTAAAACTAAAAATGAATGGATTATGAAGAAGGTATTATTGTATCTACTTGCTTTACCAGTAGTTATGTTGCTATTGGCAAGCTGTCATTCTGAAGAAGATGACTTTATTGATAAGCCAGATCCTAAGAGTTTGATTATTAAAGGGGTTGCTAAAACGCCAGACGGACAGCCAATTCCTAACATAGAAATAAAGTTGGATTATATGATTATGTATAATTATTATTCTACTAAGGTTTATCATAAGGCCAAAGCAACGACGGATAAGGATGGTAACTACATAATGTTTTTCAACTTAAACGACAAAGAATTAAAGTCTTTGACCACTGATTCAGCTGAAGTAGCCACCTACTACTCTCTACAGATGACGTTGGATTTGAGTAAGTTGGATGATAAAGTGTATCTATTACCTACTGATATCACAGCAGTACATCCGTTGAGTGAGAAAAAGATCTTCTATTCGTATTATATAGTGCCAGGTCGTTTACAGAAAGGACAGGTGTATGAGCAGAATATATTCATCCCTCGCAAGCAGCTTGTGAAGGTAAGGATAGAAACGAATGGGACTATTAACGAGAAGGATAGCTTTGCCATTTGTAATAAAGTCTGGTATGGTATGGAGAATCAAATACCGGAGGATTTTAATCAAGCAAGAGGCTATTTAAACTTTTACCAACCCGTGAAACTGAAGAATACACATAGTCAGACGGTGGAGATCTCATGTGCAGTTGAGCAGAACAGTAAGCTTAGCTTGTATCGTCTACCATATGGAGAGTTTAATTATGAGGAGTATTCTTCGGAGGTTGAGGTCCCTATGATGCAGACAGGAGGTGAGTTGATACTTAGGACGCATTAGGCTTATTCTGTGGCTGTTTAGTCTTAGTAGGGCTACTCTCATGGGTATAGTAACAAAAATAGGGGCTGAGTGCTCAGTCCCTATCACCTTGTATTGTATTCGTCTTAAATAGCTCGTAGCACCACGGCAATGGTCTTCATGCGCACATAGTTCTCACTTAAGAACATAAAACCATGGTAGCGATTGGCTGTTCCCCAACTATTCTTGCAGAGGAAGAAGCGTCGGCCATGTTGATCGTGGGCCAATCCAACGATTTCCATAACGTGGTCATCGGTTGTACGATGCGCTTCAAAAGAAGCCTGTCGACGCTCAGCTGTCACCTTTTTGTCTTCATGTTTCAACACAGCAAAGCCATTTCCGAATAAGAAACGAGGCTCTGATATGTCACCTTCCCAGCACACTGGGTGTCCTGCTCGTAGACTCTGAACAATGCGGTTCATCATCGTGTCGAGTGGAACATTGAGGAAAGTATCATGAAAGTAATTATCAGGTACTTCCAAAGGGAAGCGTTGTCCGTATGGATGATGTGTGAAACTGGTTAATGCTACGTACTCATCATCAGTGCATACACTATGTGCAAACTCTAATGGAGTGTATAATGCACCTAACATAAAGACCTGATTGGGTAGCGGTCCAATGTACTTATCCAATAGTTTCTCAGCATCATTGCCCTTATCCAACTTACGACAAAGGACATTATAGTCCATATCTGGCTTATGACGATAGGCATCATAATGCTGCAAACCATAGGTTTGTATAAGGTCGAGTGCCATAGTACACATTCCACGCGTTGTAATACCAGCTTCCTTCTGAACTACCTTATTAGGGAGTAAACGACGCCGATTTGCCTGCTCACTAAGATACATACGTGCCACATAGTCAGGACTTAGGTTTATAGAATCACCCCGCATGATATGGTCTGTCTCAAGGGTTGCAAGCATGCCATAGACCCAGCAGAGCGAACTCGAACCTTGATCCTTCACTGGGGTAGTAGGGAGTCGCAAGTCGACTGTGAACTTCTCTTCTGGAAAAGAGATGTTGCTCCGTTGCTGCTCACAGCTTACTAACACTAAACATGTCAAGAATATAAAGATACCTTTCTTCATTCTTCAATCCAATATTACCGTTTCTGTCTTGCACTTGGTTCTTGATAATGCTGCATTATCCCATAACCAGTACTAAAAGCAATCGCTAAGTTAACTATAGAACATTTGTCTTAACTCTTCTCACTCCCTTTCACTCCTTAACTCCTTCGCCTCCACTCTTGCTCAATACTCCACCATCTTGGTCCAAGCCTCAGCCACTTCCTTGTCTAATGGTGGGACAACAGCAGGGATAGAGAAGGTCCAAACGCTGTTCTTCTCCTTCTTAATACGTTTGAGTTCAGCCTCAGTGATAGTCATACGGTCCGACACATAAAACTCACTCCATACGTCTATTCGTTCGTCATCGTCCTCTCCACGGTAGTGCGCAAAGAAGGTTTGATGCTTCTGTGAGGCAAGGAGAAGATGGTTAGAGAGGTAACTCTCGCTCTCATCATACTGTGTCATACGAGCCACAATACCATACATACGCAGCTGACTCATGTCTATTTCGTGCTTTGGTTGACCAACGAGTTCATCCATCTCAAGGGTTGTCACGACCTCTGTCTTCCCATTAATCTTCCGCTTTTCCTTGCTTATCTTACCGCATTTATCAGCCCATCGGTACACATCCCCATTGTTGCGAGTGGAGTATTCCTCGCTGTCAATACTCTTAAGGAGGGTCTGCCGTTCCAGATTAGGTAATGAAATACGCACAAAGGTATCATCGCCATTGGCTTTCGGAGCCTTACGACGACGCTCACCAAGGAACTTCCGTTCTACAAAAGGTGAACCCTTCTTCCCTTCTGAAGCCTCATCAGCAGTGTCAGAAACCGGTATGTAAAACTCCATCATACCGTCAATGAAATAGCTAAGCATGGAGTTTGTGGCCTGGTAGACACGATAATAGCCTTTTAGACGGGTGTATTGTCGTTCCTGCGCCTGTGTATTCACGATTGCAAGAATGAGTATTATAGAGAGCAAGAAACTACGTTTCAACATTGCTTTTAGGGTTTATATGAGTGCAAATCATAGGTATTCCATTAGGATACCCCACACAGCTATGATATGACAAATGCTGCCTGCAAGGACAAAGAAGTGGAATACTGTATGCATATACTTACGCTTGTTGAGCGAATAAAACAATGCACCGGTGATATACATGGCTCCTTCTGCAAAGATCCAGACGAGCGATTGCGTTTCCAAAGCATCGACTAATGGTTTGAAGGCAACCAATACTGATAGCCCCATACCGATGAATGTCAACGTTTCTAAGTTACTATGGTCACGCAGTTTACGGAAGGATGAGATGGTGCCGAGTATCGCACAGAGCCATACAAAGGCAAACAAACCCCAGCCCCAAGCACCTTGATTGCGCAAGGCTATTAGTGTTATGGGCGAATAAGAACCTGCTATGTGCCAATAGATAGCTGCATGGTCCCACTTTCGCAAGCGTTCTTTCCATACAGAATGGGCAGAGAGGGCATGATAGACGGTCGACGTAATATAACTGAAAAGCATACCGACAAGATATAATATCACACCCGCTGTTGCCCAACCAGACCGCTCCTTAGAGCACCAAACAAGGAAAATCGTACCGAACACTACGCCCAGTACGATTCCTCCACTATGACTCCATGAGTTCCATAGTTCCTCTTTGTGTGAAAAGAATATCTTTCGTCTCACCTTAATAACTACTTTCTTCTGCGGCTCTTGCTACCACGCTTGCTGCTCTTTCGGTCGTTCTTCCTATTTACAGCATACTCAGCAGCGGTCTGCTTAGCCTTTAATGGGCGACCATCATCAAGTGCGAAGTCGAGTTGTCTACGCTCTAAATCAGCCTTAGCCACCTGTATGCGGATAGGATCACCAAGCTGGTAGACATGGTGACGACGACGACCAACGAGACAATAGTTCTTCTCGTCGAAGTCGTAGTAGTCATCATCGAGGTCGCGCATTGGTATCATACCCTCGCAATGGTTCTCATCAATCTCCGCATAGATACCGAAGCTCTGAATACCAGAGATGTGTGCATCATAGCATTCACCGATATGCTCGCTCATAAACTCAACCATCTTATACTTGATAGAGTCACGTTCTGCATTCTGTGCTACGAGTTCCATGTCTGAACAATGCTCACAAAGTTCCTCGTAATGTTCCTTATTAGCCGAGCGACCACCGTTCTGATAGCGTGTTATCAAGCGATGAACCATCGTGTCGGGATAACGACGAATAGGCGAAGTGAAGTGGGTGTAATAATCGAAAGCAAGTCCGAAGTGACCGATGTTATGCGTAGTATACTTCGCCTTCATCATCGAACGAAGTGCAATCGTCTGTATCACCTTCTCTTCACGTTTGCCTTGTACTTCGTCCATCAGCTTATTCAATGCCCGAGCTGTAGCACCTTTCGTACTTGCAGACTTGAGTTTATAACCGAACTTAGCTGTAAATTCACGCAAGTTCTCGAACTTCTGTGGGTCAGGATTGTCATGAACACGATAAGGAAGGGTCTTTGCTTTCTTGCCTTTCTTTACAATTCCGACGCTTTCTGCTACTGTCTTATTAGCCAAGAGCATAAACTCTTCAATCAACTTGTTAGCATCCTTTGATCGTTTAAAGTAACAACGGATAGGCTTACCCTTCTCATCAATGTCGAAGTGGAGCTCTTCTGAATCAAACTTTACACTTCCTGCCTTCATACGACGACTACGAATCAACTTCGCAAGACGGTCGAGTGTAATGATTTGTTCGGCATTCTCGCCTTTATATCCTGCCTTTCCTGGGTTTGGAGCAGGCTCACCTGTACCATCAACAACACCGTTGTCTTCCAATATCTGCTGTGCCTCTTCATAGGCATAACGACGGTTAGACTTGATAACGGTATGCACAATGCGATAAGCCTTTACGTTTGCTTCATCGTCAAGATTGAAGATACAACTGAAAGCAAGCTTCTCTTCGTCTGGACGGAGCGAACAGATAAAGTTACAAAGGCGCTCGGGAAGCATCGGGATAGTACGGTCTACGAGATAAACTGACGTTGCACGCTGTTGGGCTTCACGGTCGATAATATCTCCTTCCTTGACATAATGCGACACGTCCGCGATATGTACGCCCACTTCCCACAGTCCACTCTCTAACTTTCGGATAGAAAGTGCATCGTCAAAGTCCTTTGCGTCCCTTGGGTCTATCGTACAAGTCCATACGTCACGGAAGTCTTCACGCTCCGCATAGTCCTGCGATGTAATCTCAGCACTAATCTTTTCGGCAGCATCCTCCACACGTTTTGGATACTTATAAGGCAATCCGTACTGTGCAAGGATGGTATTCATCTCCACATCATTATCACCTGCCTCACCTAAGACATCCACCACTTCGCCCACAAGGTTTTTATGGTCGGCATCAGGCCACTTGGTAATCTTTACCAAAGCACGGTCGTCAGTCTTTCCTCCTTTCAGTTTCTTCTTAGGGATAAGGATATCGTGAATGAAGAGATTCTCCTGTGTTACAAGGAAGGCAATGTCTTTCTCGACCCGCAACCTTCCAACGAAGGTGTCTTTCTTCCGTTGCAGTATCGCGATGACCATTGCCTCTTTTATATGATTCTGACGGCGTGCCATGAACTGAACTCTCACTTGGTCGCCATTCAAAGCCGCCATAGAATTACGCTCAGAGACAAAGACTGGTGTACCACCATCCTCTGGTAGGAATGTATTCTTACCATTCGCCTTACGGATAAAGGTACCCTCTTGCACCTGCCCCTTGGTATTCAACGTGTAAGCACTCTCTCCAACCTTTGACAGGAAGTCGTCCCACGCCAATTCCTCCATCACATCTATCGCCAACATTTTGGCTGGATGAGTGGTCAGCTTGAGTGCATGAAATATCTGTTTAAAGCTAAATGTCTCGTCGGGTTGTGTCTGAAAGAAACTCATGAGTTTCTCTGCAAGCTGCTTCTTAGTCAATCGCTTGCTGCTTTTCTTTTCTTTCCTCATAGTGGAATTAGTTGTTTTGAACTCAAGTAAAGGTTATCCTAAGCAATCCTAAAAGCCATCGAACATTATTGTCCGGAGGCTTCGGACAAGTTGTCCGAAATAGCCGTAGCACATGTCCGGTAGACCGAGACAAAACGGTTTGATACTTAGTTGCAATGCTGTTCATTACATACAAAACATCTAAAAACCGAAACTTGAGTTTTGTTATTTTCCACAAAGTAACGAAAAAGTTTGTATCTTTGCAAACGTTTGCAACGAAATTTTTAATGAAAAAGATACTTATAACAGGCGCATCGGGCTTCATTGGCTCCTTTATCGTGGAGGAAGCACTGCGCAGGGGTATGGAAACTTGGGCGGTAGTACGCCGTACTTCCTCACGAGAATACCTCCAGGATGAGCGGATTCATTTCATAGAATTAGACTTCTCATCTGTCGATAAACTAAAAGAACAGCTCTCTGGACATCAGTTCGACTATGTTGTTCATGCCGCTGGTGTAACAAAATGCTTGAACAAAGAGGATTTCTTCCGTGTCAATCGAGATGGTACGCGCAACTTCGTACAGGCGCTGCAGGAACTTAATCAGCCTTTGGAGCGTTTCGTTTTCCTCTCAAGCCTTAGCATCTTCGGTGCTATCAGAGAGCAACAACCTTATAAGGAGATTGAGCCAACAGACACTCCTCGACCTAACACGGCTTACGGTAAGAGTAAGTTAGAGGCTGAACAGTTGTTGCCTTCATCCTTCCCTTATATCATCTTGCGCCCAACAGGCGTGTATGGACCACGTGAGAAGGATTACTTCCTAATGGCAAAAAGCATCAAGGGGCATAGCGACTTCGCTGTTGGTTACAAGCAGCAGGATATCACCTTCGTATATGTTAAGGACGTGGTGCAGGCTACTTTCCTTGCACTTGAGTACGGAAAGATAGGCAGTGCCTACTTCCTAAGCGATGGAAAGGTCTACCAGAGTACTACTTTCAGCGACCTTATCCACGAGGAGTTAGGTCGTCCTTGGTGGATTCGCATCACAGCTCCGATATGGGTATTACGTGTTGTCACGTTCTTTGGCGACCTTATCGGACATGCGACAGGTAAGATTTCGGCTTTAAACAACGACAAATACCAGATTCTAAAGCAGCGTAACTGGCGTTGTAACATCCGCCCTGCGATTGAAGAGTTAGGCTATAAGCCTGAATATGACCTCAAACGAGGCGTGAAAGAGACTATTGAATGGTATAAAAAAGAAGGCTGGCTGTAATTTAGCCTATTATTATTAGCCTTATTGGCCCAATTAGGCTAATAAGGCTAATAGGCTTAATAAGCCCAATAACAACAAACAATGAAACAATTCATCATAGACTTATTTAAATTAGAAAAGAAGCCCGTAAAGGGACTTATGGCATACGAATGGGTGGTAATGGCTTACTTGGTGCTGACACTCATCGTCATCTTCTTTATGTACACCACTATTAACAACCCACAGGCAATGATCTTCGGGCGTCTACGCATCGTCGCTTTGACGGCTGCTATGTGGGTGGTTTATCGCTTAGCTCCCTGTAGGGCGACTCGTTTCCTACGTGTTGGCGTACAGTTAGGACTACTTGCTTGGTGGTATCCTGACACCTTTGAAATCAATAGACACCTGCCCAACCTCGACCATCTCTTTGCGCAATGGGAGCAAGACCTCTTTGGCTGTCAGCCAGCATTGCTCTTCTCAAAGGCTTTGCCGGGTCCTATCTTTAGCGAGTTGTTCGACATGGGCTATGCAGCCTACTATCCAATGATAGCCGCAACGGCTGTTTATTACTTCGGCTGGTACTATAAGGAGTTTAATAGAGCAACCTTTATCATCCTCTCTTCCTTCTTTATTTATTACGTCATCTTTATCTTCGTGCCTGTAACAGGACCTACCTTCTATTATAAGGCGATTGGTTTACAGAACGTGACAGCGGGTATCTTCCCTAATGTACACGACTACTTCAACCATCATCAGGAGTGTTTACCAAGTCCCGGATATACTGACGGCATCTTCTATCACCTCGTTGAGGATGCTAAGGCAGCTGGTGAGCGTCCTACTGCAGCCTTCCCAAGCTCACACGTTGGTGTCAGCACTATCTGTATGTTACTCCTTTGGCACGATCGCAACTATAAACTTTTGGCTATCCTTGCACCTTTCTATCTTCTGCTTTGCTGTGCCACTGTTTATATCCAAGCGCATTATCTCATTGATGCCGTCGCTGGTTTCATCACTGCAGTTATCCTCTTCGCCATCCTCCTACGCATATCACGTAAGATGATAACAGAGTAATGCTACACTATGGATAAGAAATAAGACTAAAATAAAGTCAATTAAAGGCGTCAAGTCAATAGTTTCTTCTTATAAGAAAAGTATGTAATACGATAAAAACTATTGACTTGACGCCTTTTATTTTATGCCTTCTCTGATTCTTAAAACATCATTTTCCGTTGAAACCACTTGGCAAACACGGGGTCAGTAATAGCCAACTCTGTCCCACGTTTTTCTATCAAATCACGCTCAAGGAGTGCTTTCTGCAATCGGTTGATATTCGAGTAACTACCCAACTGATATTTCTCGCGTATCTTTGCAAGTCCAAAGTCTTTCGTTACACCAGAGCATAAGGCACGCAGAAAGTTAAGTTGATACTCCGAGAGGGGGTCAACCATCTGCATAAAGAGTACCTCATTCGTTGCTAAAAGATCGTCTGTTGCCTGCTTGATATCGGTTTCATCCACTGTCTCTCCTTCTTCCTTCTGTGTATAAACGAGCCAAGATAACTGCTGAACATAGGCTGAATAGTTGTCGGTGAAGCTGCATATCTCTTCCGCAAGGGCTGAACTGATAGTCCTCTTACCATCTGCAAAATGACTGACAATATACTCCACCCACTCAGCCGATGGTATCTTGTCGAGTACTATCAAGTCGCCAAACTGAAAGAAAGGCATACTACGGTGTAGAAAGATGCTACTCATCAAGTGATGCTTACTACCGAAAAGACAGTAAGATACGTGCTTCTGATGTTGCCATACACTCCTTAATCGTGCCTGTACATGCTTGCTATCGGTCATCTCACCTATCTGTTGGAACTCATCAATACAGACAACAATCTGCTTTCCTTTCTTTATAGCAATCTTTTCAACCATCTCAAGCACTTCTTCTGGCGTATGTGTCTTCGGAGTTATACCCAAAGAAATAGCAAAATCACTGTTCGGTTCGGGACTAAATGATATCTTTGGCGTAAGTCTATACAAGAACTCCTTTGCCTCCTCGAGCCACATACTCTGCTTTGATGCCGTCTGCTTCAGTACTTCTGATGCCAAACGGTTGTAAAAGTCATATTCGCTCTTACAACCAAAGATGTCTAAATAAATCGTTATAATATCTTCTGACTTCAACTTTTCACACACACGCATCACCAAGGAGGTCTTTCCCAGTCGACGAGGAGACATCAGAATGGTATTGATACCACCTCTGAAATTATTCATCAATCGGTTTGTTTCCACTTCCCTTCCTATGAAGTTATAATCGGAAACAGCTACTCCATAAACAAATTTCTTGCACATAACAATTACAGTTTTAGCTTGTCTTACGACTGCAAATATAGTAATAAAATAGCAATCACACAAGTTTGTGTCACACAAACTTGTGTGACACAAACTTGTGTGACAAATAACATGCTTACAAACAAGCATTTATAAGATACAAGGAAAGGAAAAAGCGATATCAAAAACACCTTAATACCGCTTCTTTTTTATGCTCTTTTTACGTAGAATAAACATATGGGAAAACAACATTCTACGTATGTTTATCCTACAGAAAGACCGCAACTACGAATTATTTTCATGAACAAAAAGAATTATTTTCACGATAAGAAATATTTTTCTTCATGATAAGAAATATTTATTTTCATGAAAATAATTCGGAAATAGGACTACATACCAGTGCCAGCACCCATTCCAACACCATTCATTTGTTGGTCATTCTTCTTTTCTTGGAAGTCATTTGAAATCTTACTCTCATGTGTTTGGAACTGCTTCTTAGTATTTCCAAAGTTCCAAGTGAGGGTTAATGCCACGTGTTGTGCTGGTATCGTGATATTCATGTGGTTCTCGAAATTAGCACCATGGCTGTACTGCTTGATGTGCATCTTTCCAGTCAAAGGTACAAAGTACATAAAACTAAGGTTGAGTTTGTCCTTAATAAAACTCTTTGAGAGGGTTGATGTGAACATATTAAAACCTCCATTATGTCCCTGCAATAAGTATTTCTTTGTCAGTCCACCCATAAACACACTCCAATTTATCTTCCATGGGAAGGTTTGTTGTACGCCCAAGAATGCACTTGCTTGCCAGCCGTGGTTGTATTCGCCCAACTGCCAGGAACGAATATCTCCATAATCAAAGCTTCCATTGAGCATGATACGTGTCTTAGGGGTGACAGCATAGTTCATAAATGTGCTGAAATTGGTCCAACGGCTACGTACGATATTGCCGTAGGTAGTATTCAATACAGTTCCGTTCATAAACGAATACTGCTCAATTTGATTGTTGGCAAAAGCTTCACCGAGTGTCATGTTCATCATAAACTTCGGTGTAAAGTAATTGAATACTAAGCTAACGTTGTGGCTCTTTTCAACCGATAGGTCTGGATTACCATAACTCAAGACCGTTGGGTTAGAACGATCAATGTATGGGTTGAGGTAACTAACGCCCGGGCGGCTGATACGCATGTTATAATTCAAGCCTAAATTGACACCACCAGAGATATTATAGGTGAAGCTGGCAGAGGGTACCAGACTTCCATAATTCTTCTTGAAGTCGGAACCAGAACCAACGATAAAGTGCACCTTCTCCCACGTGTGCTCATAACGTAAACCTGCCTTTGCTCCAAATTTACCCATAGTTGCACTGTACTCTGCATATTCAGCCAAGATACTCTGTGTATTCTTATAGTTCACACTGTTGGCTGCATTATAGACTTCTGTACCGCTTACGATATCATAAAACTTCGAGTCGGATGAGTTACGATGAGAGATAAACTTTAAACCAGTGCTCAACGTTTGTTTTTTTCCTAATGGTGTCGTAAAGTCAACCTGCACAGTATGCTCCGTTCCACGTGTCTTTGCTGTTGAATAAAGGTCGGATAAAGGAATCGTCACACCTGCTGGCAAAGCATCATAAATACGTCGGTTATTGTTCTCCGCAGGGGAAGTTGTGAAGAGATAACTTAGTGTTAGGCTGCTTGTACGTTCTTTATTGAAAAAGCGTTGATAGTCTACACTTCCATTAAATGACTTGTTTTTATTCTCCATCGTCATCTCGTTGCCATACGTAAAGCCAGTACCATAGGCTCCACCAGAGAAGGTTGTCGTAGGGTGACCATCGTTCTTCATCGCGTAACCAGTCAAACCGAACGTAGCACCAATATTACTCATAGAATCGAGTTCATAGCCTAAGCTGATGTTACCCATCGTGAAATTAAAATTAGTATTCCCCCTCTGCCAGTAGTCCATACGTGACCCATCAGATGAGGTACGGCGTATCTCTGTTTCTGTTCCGTCTGCCTTACCCTTTGTAACCATCAGGTTAGCACTGTAGGTAAGCTTTCCTTGCTGTCCGCTAAAGAAGGTTGAGCCACGGTATCCCTTGTTACTCATGGTGGCAGCCACACTACCATTATATCCGTTCAGCTTTGCCTTGCTCTTTCCATCACCAGTGTTCATGATGATATTCAGCACACCACCGACACCTTCTGCATCATATTTAGCACCGGGATTAGTAACTACTTCGATAGATTTCACAGCCGAAGCAGGCATTGCCTTGAATATCTGTGAAGGATTGGAAGAGAACATTACGTTAGGTTTTCCGTCCACATAAACCTTAAAGGAACCTTGTCCGTTGACGGTAATGTTATCCTGTCCATCCACTGTTACCATCGGAACCTTACGCAACATATCAAGTACAGTGTTTGTCTTGACATCATTGTCGCTCTGTACATCGTAGGTCATCTTGTCGGTTTCCATCTTTACAAGCGGCTTCTGTGCCACTACTTCGACACCCTTCAACTGCTTTGTATCGTCCTGTACAAGGAGATTTCCAAGGTCAATAGTTCCGCCTGTTGCCGTAAGTTGTACCTTACGCAGAACTTCCTTACGACCCATTGAAGTGAAAGAAACGAGATAACTGCCCTGTCCTGTTACCTTTTGAGAGAACTTTCCGTCCTTTGCTGTCACCGACATAGCCGCTGGTGTCTCGCTTTTCTTACCTTTGTAGACTCTGATAGTGGCGTATGGTTCACCCTCATGGGTCAAAGAATCGAGTAATACACCCGATATCGTTGAGGTCTGACCATGTGCGGTTACGCCAATAGCCATCATACCTAAAGTAAAGATTAACCTATTAATTTTCATATTTCTATGTTTTTACGGCTGCAAAGATGATATAGATGTAATACAAAGTTGTTTCCCATTACAACAAACAACATCAATAAAATCATTATCAATCACCTAACCAGTAGTGTTTTACTATATAATCTATGTGCGCATTATACAGTGCAAAACTAACAAAAAAAATCTGATAACACAAGTTTTGAAAGTAAAAAGAACAACTTAAAGTTAGGATTCTTTCCTACTCTTTCTATGCTATACAATAACTATACTAATAACATATTGCATCCTGATTAACCCTCCGCACCATATGTGCGGGATATCAACAAAGAAATAGAAAAGGGTTATGGAGAATCATGATTGGCATGAAAAGAGATATAATAAGCCGTTAATGACCCACTTCATAAGGGTAGACTTTTACCCAATAGTACAAAAGAAAAGATGATTACCAAGCCTAAATAGACAATCGTAAAGGCTTGATAATCATCTTTTAAAAAGTTATCTTACTTCAAACAAACCAACTGGATAGCAAAACCACCACTCTTTGCTAAGTGCAAGTCAAGTACAGTTTCGCTATTAACCACCTGCTGTTCGATCGTCATAGAGTAAGGATTCTTATCGTATTCAGCATCTGGACCATCCTTATAGATGATAGCCTTGTAGCTTGTACCCAGTGAAAGGAAGTCGAGTTTCAACTTGATATCACGTGCATTCTCGTCACTCATACCTCCAACAAACCAGTTTTCACTATCGCGATCCTTACGTGCAGTAACGATATACTTACCTATCTCTGCCATAGGAATCACAGTCTTTTGCCAGTTAGAAGGTATTGCCTCGATGAAAGCAAAGGCTGGTTGATCCTTGTAGTTTTCGATTTCGTCGGCTGCCATCTGCCATGGAGTATAAATGACAACATACTCAGCCAACTGCTTAGCAAGTGTTGTGTGCGGATGGGTATTAGGATAAACCCTACCTTCAAGGTTAAAGATACCTGGTGTGAAGTCTATCGGTCCAGCCAACTGACGAGTGAAAGGAAGTACGCAAAGATGATAAGGAGGATTACCACCATTGCCATCCCAAGCATTCCACTCTTGTCCTCTTACACCCTCACTGGCGATAAGGTTTGGATAAGTATGCTGTAAACCGGTTGGCATAGCAGGCTCATGATTAACCACCATAATGTGGTGGCGGGCTGCAGCCTCTATCACCTTGCGATAATGACGCACACCATATTGAGAGTGCTGGTGCTCCTTATCGTCCATTAGATTATTGACATAACCCGTCTTAACAGCCTTGATGCCCATCTTCTCATAGAGAGAGAAGGCTTCTTCCAACTGGTTCTCATAGTTCTTTGCAGCGCCACCTGTCTCGTTGTGAGCGATGAGTGAGACACCCTTTGACAGTGCATACTTCTGCAATCCATCGAAGTCATAATCAGGATAAGCCTTTGTGAAATTGAATTTATCACCTTCCTTACCCCAGTCGTTTTCCCATCCATAGTTCCAACCTTCGACCAATACGCCCTTGAAACCATGCTGTGCAGCAAAGTCGATATAGCGTTTTGTATTCTCTGTTGTAGCACCATGCTTAGGACCTATAGCCCAAGTCGCTGTCTGCATGTGGTAAGACCACCATACACCAACATACTTTCCTGTTGTAATCCATGATGTATCCTTAATCTTACAAGGGTCGTTGAGGTTCAACATGACACGGTTTGTAACCAAACTGCCCACCTTATTCTCCACTGACAACATACGCCAAGGACTAACGAAAGGAGCTTTTGCACGTACCAAGTCGCCATTTGACCATGGAACCAACTCAGCCTTCAATCTTACGTTACCATCTTTTGTCTCTACAGGCTTAACATTCAGCGAAGAATAGTCTGTCAGATTTGCCTCGTGAAGCATCATATAAAGGTCTGGTTTCGCCTCGATAGTAACAGGAGTGCATACCTTTCCCTTCTTACTCAAGTGGTCCTTTGTCCACAGTCCCTCATAGTAACCAGCATCATAAGGCAATGTCCATGCCTCTGGATCGCCCTTAAAGCAGAATTCTGTAGCCTCATCTGTGATGACAAAGTCCTTCAACTGCTTTTGCTCTGGGAATACATAACGGAAGCCCATACCATCGTCAAAGACACGGAAGACGATATTCAGCTGTCGCTGCAGCCCTTTCTTCTGTGCCAACTTCATAGTCAACTCGTTATAATGATTGCGCACATCGACTTCTTCTCCCCATGGCTGGCGCCATGTTTCGTCCTTTGCAGCTCTTGCAAAAGCCACAACACGGAAGTCACTATCAAGACTTCCATCTTTCAGTTTCATGCCCAAAGCTGAAGGGAGAAGGATTATCTCCCCACCACGACGCAAAGAATAATAAGGTCGTCCAGCATTATCAACACCCGCTGTCAGCGTCAGATTGCCCGAAGGTGAACTTACCGTAGCTTCCTGCTTTGCCATCATTGCCATTGGAAGGAGTGCAAAGCACAGCACTAAAAAGAGATTTTTAAAACGTTCTGTTTTCATTTATTGAGATTTTAATAATATTAATTCTTACCATTAACAGCATCTAACAATGCCTTTGCCTCAGCCGTCTTCAACTGTACAAGGGCGTTATATGCCTCCTTTGCCTTCGCATTATTAGGTTGTGCAACACGTGCTTGATACCAGCGATAGATAAGTTCTAAGTCGGCTTGCTGATAGCTTACGCCAGTGAACTTCTGCAACATAAGGAGGTATTTATACCCATACTCCAATGTTGGTTCGATAGTAGTTCCCTCGCCATAGTCGTTCCATGTGCTTATTTGCAGATACTTCAAACCTGCCTGTCGGGCTGCATCAAGCTGTCTCTGGAACAACGCTCCGTTCTCAGCATTGTATGTTTGATAACCTGTACCGCCCTCACCTTCTTTGTAATAGTCCCAGAAACCAGGCATAGCACCACCTACAAAGCACTTATAATCCTTTGCTATTGCGTAGTTAGGATTAGGATTTACCCACGTATAAACACCTTGTGCATTGTCTGAATAGGTGGCATTATTAACGCTGCCCATCTTTCCTTCCAACACAAGAAACATTGGTTTTGTAGTGAGGATAGAGAAACTACGATACCAGTTTTTTGGCGATTCCATCTGAATAGGACCAAAGTCTAATAACAATGGACGACCCTCAACCTTCACATAACTATCGTCCTTAAAGAAGTTCTCAGCTAAATAGCGGAGGTCTTGACGTACTGTTCCAACCTTATCCGTCACCCCTTCAAGTGTTCTGTCCTCATAAACAACACTCATCTTGAGTCCTGCACGCTTCAAGGCACGGAAGAGTGCTTCAGTGTTCGATTTATGTAAGGCGATAGAATTATCACTATTAATGCCATACCAGTCGACCATTACACCGTCTAAGCCAGCATATTTCATCAGCAAACACTGATAATCCAACACAGCCTCATCGCCACTTGCATAAGGACCTGTCTGTGGATAATAGTGTGAAGCTATTTGTCTTTTGCCGTTAGCATCGGTCTTATTAGGGTCACAGTTCTTCATTGTCCAGTGGTAACCCCACTTTCCTTCGTTCTTAGGGTTGGATGTGGTAGTTTCAAACCAAGGCATATAATGTGCATACACCTGCATGGTGTTTGACTTTGTAACGGCAACAGGCACGATTTGCGTAGCCTGTTGACTGCCTTCAGTCTTCTTAGGTGCACCCTCATAGCTGTCTGCACAAGACGCAAAAAGCAATCCTGAGACAGCTGCAAATGTAAATACTGATTTCAACTTCATCTTGTTTAATGTTCTCTTAGCTGACTTTCCTATTCCCAAAGCTGGTGCAAAAAGATTCCTACTTCTTATATTGATACCGCTATCCTACTCTCTGCTGCTATGCAAAAGCTATCCTTTCGTAAGTACAAAGATAAACTTTAAATACCATAAAGAAGAACTTCAACCACATAAGAGGCATCTTTCTCGAATTATTTTCATGAAGAAAAAGATTTCTTTTCATGATAATAATTCTTTCTTTTCACGATGAAAAATGTTTTTTTTCATGAAAGTAATTTGCCACAGACAGCTTTTCTATAGAAGAAAGTCATGTTATTAACTTGATATTACATGGGTTATTGCATCATAAAAGGGGCTGTTTTTGTAAGCGTTATTAGCTTATTCCAAGCCGTATAAAGTTTCTCTAATAAAGCCCTTAAAACCCAATGGCAACTGCATAGACCTAAAATCCCTGCCGTACCATTGGGCATCTTTATAACACTAAACCCATCAAAAATTAACTTTCGTAACCAGGATTCTGCTTTAAGTTAGGGTTCTTGCTCAACTCCTCTTGTGGAATTGGATAGATACCTGTATGCTTGTCGGCAGGATCGGCTGGCTTCTCCCACCACGCTTTGAAGTAAGTTCCAAAGCGGATGTTGGTTGTGCGGCGCAGATTCTCAAATACAAACTCGTGCTTCCACTCTGTGTCAAGGTCGTCGAGGGTGAGCGTTGTGAGGTCGTCAAGGCCTGCACGCTTGCGAATCTGATTGATATAAGTGAGTGCTGTTGAGGTGTAACCCAAACGGAAGTTACACTCTGCTTGCATCATTAAAATCTCCGCATAGCGCATTAGTACCCAATCGTTGTCGCGCTCCCAAGCGTCATTAGCACTCCATTCGTACTTGTTCAGACGTGCACCAGCATTCTTAGCAGCATCGGTAAAGTTGTCAATCTCCTCCGTATAGTTCAATGGTGAGCCATCATCCATCAGTACTTCAGAACCATCCTTAGCACTGTATTGCTGACCAATGAGCAGACTTTGGCGACGTACATCCTTCGCATCGAATGATGAGTAGAGTCCAGGCTGTGCGCAGATACCATTACCACACCACTGATAAACGCCAGCTGGGTCGAAAGCTAACTTCTGGTTATAGTGGTAGGTCATACTTGCAAGATAGTTACCTACAGTTCCCTGCTTGTGATCGTAAGGTATTGCGAAGATGATTTCAGGAGATTTCTCGTTCTGAATAGCGAAACTTGCCTTATAATTTGCAGTCAGCGAATAGCCTTGAACCTTATTACAAGCATCAAGACAGTCCTGCCAACGAGCCGTACCAGTAAACACCTCGGCATTGAGATAGAGTCGTGCCAAGAGCGTATTGGCTACGTTCTGAGTAAAACGACCGTATGTAATGCCAGTAGGCAAGAGTGGGATAATCTCCTTAAGTTCCTTTTCAATGAAGGCAAAGACATCCTTACGCGGAGTATTCGTTGGGAGCTCCTTCTGTGTGAAGTCGGTCACAACAGGTACGTTTCCAAAGCAGTCGAGCAGGTTGTAATAGTAGTAAGCACGCAAGCCCCGCAACTCTGCCTCTACTTTCTGCTTATCCTCTGTCGTCAGTCCACTCTGTTCGACCTGATAGATGATAGCATTCACCTTAGAAACACCAGTGAAGTTATATCGCCAAACAGAGAGGATACCAGAGTTCTTAGCATCCCAGTTGTGGCGTTGGAACTGCTGATAGCGACCGCCATCATACCAGTCTGTACCACGGGTTGGGATACATGCCTCATCACTTGAGCACTCCTGTGTGAAAAATACATACTCACAAGTAGGATAACAGATGATACCTGCGCCCTCAGGAGTACCTGAACCATAGCCTCGGAGAGTAGCGTAAGCACCTCCAACAATGGTTGCTACCTCAGAAGAAGTCTTGCCATAGTCATCCTGCGACACCTTATCGTAGAGTTGTTCGTTAAGGTCAGTACAGGAAGCCAACGCCAAGAGCAGTCCTACTCCTAACCAAGCCTTCCGTCCAGGAAGGATATTTGATATGCTAATATTCAATCGTTTCATAATAATTATGTTCTTATAATGTTGAATGTTACGGTAAGATTAGAAGCCGATGTTCACTCCCAATGAGAAAGTGCGTGGTCGTGGATAACTGTTGAAGAAGTCAATACCAGGTGAGTTCAGTACGTTATCTGGTACACTTACTTCTGGATCGATACCCTTATAGCCTGTAATACAGAAGAGGTTTTCGCCTGTCACATAGAAACGTAGACGACTAAGACCCATCTTCTTCACTGCATTCATCGGAACAGAATAGCCCAAAGTGATAGACTGTAGACGGAAGAAATCACCATTCTCTATGAAGTAATCAGAGAAAGTTGGATTATCAGTAATACCGCTCTTCATGAAGTCGTCGAGGGTGTTCTGTGATGGGAAGCGTGTTGGATCATACATCACCATGCGGCTAACATTCAATACCTTCTGTCCAAACATACCATAAGCAGCTACGCTTGCATCAAAGTCGTGCCATGTTGCATTGAGTGAAAGACCAAGGTTCCACTTAGGCATTGCTGAGCCTAAATAGCCTTCCTTCACCTTTCCATTCTCGTCTTTCTCAAGCATATACTTGCCGTCGTCTGAGATTCCTGTGCAATGAGGACCCCAGAAGGCACCTGCTGGAAAGCCCTCTTTGATGACCTGTGCGTAGGTGTTTGACATACCACGAACACTGTGCAATGGACCTGCTTGAAGTCCTACTGCCTGATATTGGTCGTTAGAAAGCTTCGTAATCTCCTGATGGTTGTAGGCAAGAGAGAGGTTAGCATCAAGTGTCCAATCCTTCGTACGGACTGCTTTATAACCCAAAGTAAGCTCAAATCCCTTGTTTACTAAGTCACCAACATTCGCCAACATCGTACCCACAAGGTATGGAGGTTGCGGTACTGGATAAGTCCAAAGGAGGTCGGAAGTCTTCTTATAGTAAAGTTCTAACGTACCATTCAATCTATTGTATAGAGAGAAATCAACACCAAGGTTCCACTGTGCTGTTGACTCCCATTTAAGGTCAGGGTTAGGGTTTTGAATCTGTGTGTAGGAGTTCTTCCATGTTCCTGTAGTCCCATCGTAGTAGGCAGAACCTGCTGCAGAGAGGATAGAGAGCGACTTATATTCGCCAATACCGTTCTGATTACCAGTCACACCGAAGCCTGCACGAAGCTTTAAGTTGTCGAGCCACTCACGTGTTGAAGCCATGAAAGGCTCTTCAGAGATACGCCAAGCCAAAGAAAGAGATGGGAATACGCCCCACTTATGGTGCTGACCAAAGCGAGAAGAACCATCATTACGCAGCGTAGCAGTAAGCATATAGCGGTCCATCAGGCTGTAATTCACACGACCAAAGAACGAAATAAGCTTTGATTCACCCTTATAAGAACCCACATCTCCCTGTCTGTGGTCTGTTCCTGCACCTAAGTTGTTATATCCGAAAGCATCAGAATCGAAGCCAGAGCGTGTTGAACTGAAGCCTTCATAGGTGTTATCGAGGTAAGAATAACCACCCATAAGATTCAAATGGTGGATGTCTGCGAACTTTTTATCGTATGTTAAGTAAAGTTCTAACTGCTTATTTGTATAGTCATCATAGATTCTCTGACCCCATCCATGCTCACTCTGTCCCTCCATTCGAGCATAAGTAGGCTTGTATAAGCCCGACTTAACAGAGTTGAATTCGTATGATGTATTGACCGTAGCAACCAATCCTTCGAGGAGAGAAAGCTCTGCCTTCAAGTAGCCTAAGAAGCGATGACGCTTACGGTCTTCGGTTCTGTTGTTGTTTAACTCAACTGGATTCTCTGTGTTTGTGCCATTAAATTGAGCATAGCTGCCGTCTTGATTATAGACAGGGAAGGTTGGTTGAAGGTTAGTCATACGTTCAAAGATACGGTTATCGACTGGATGCCAACTGTCAAAGTTGGTGTTGATGCCCTCATCCAAACGTAAACGACCATTCATTCCAGTCTGATAAGCAGAGAGAGAACCAGCAAGTCGGTTCATAGTATTGTTCTTAATGACACCTTCATTATTGTTATAAGTGAAGCTGGCACGGTATCCATGCTTCTTCTTTGACGATGAGAAGTTGATATTATGCCCATGAGAGATAGCCGTACGCATAAGTTCTTTCTGCCAGTCAGTGCTTGCTCCGAAGTCTAAAGCACTCATATTACCTGTTGAACGAACATAACTACGCCACTGATTAGCAGATAGTAAGTCGAGTGTTTTGGCTGCAGAAGCTAAGGCAACATAGCCATTATACTGAACAGTATTTACTTCTGTGTCTGAACCTTGACGATTGGTAGTGATGATGATAACACCATTTGCACCACGAGAACCATAGATAGCTGCAGCAGAGGCATCCTTGAGAATATCCATGCTGACAATCTCTGAAGGCTGAACAGAGTTGATATCAACACCTGGGATACCATCTACAACAACCAACGGACCATTACTTGCCGACAAAGACGTACCACCACGAAGACGGATAGAAGCACCTGACTCAACAGCTCCAGAGCTTTGTACGATAGAAAGACCAGCCACCTTACCCTGCAACAACTGCTCAGTAGAGGTGATAACACCCTGTTTCATATCCTTAGAATTGACTGAGGCAATGGCACCCGTAAGGTCACTCTTGCGCATCTTACCGTATCCAACGCCAACGATAGTCACCTCATCAAGTGTCTTGGCATCCTCTTCCATCACGATTTTCAGGCCTTTTCCTGCCTGTACCTTACGACTTGTATAGCCTACATAGGAGATTTCGAGCATATCACCTTGTCGGCACTGGATAGTGAAATTACCATCAATATCAGTGATAGCACCCACCTTACCGCCTACAACACTTACCGAAGCGCCAATAAGTGGCTCATGACCGCTATCAGATACCGTACCAGTAGCAGTGAAGTCCTGTGCTGATACCTGACTACAGAACATCATCAACGCAAAGAGGATGAGTCCCGATAGTTTATTTTTTATTGTTAGTTTCATAGATTTTAATGCTTTTATGGATTGAATAAGACGAGGAATCATTCTCTCCTCTTCCGTTATTAATCAGCCACAACGAGCGGTATTGTTGATGTAACAACCGTCTTATCGTGCTGATCCTTTACTGTTACCTTCAGCTCAGAAGCTTCCACACCCTGCAACTCCTTGTTCAAGTCGAGTGTTGCCTCACGCTTATCGCGCACGCCAGGCATAGTACCAGTAATCGTCTTTGTACCTGCCACGATAGTATATTTCAAGTCACCAGCCGTACGCTCATTGTATTCACGCGTCAACGTAAGGATGTCCTTACTGCTTAGACGTGTTGGGAAATAAGAGAAAACAGGGTCTGGATAAGGAGTAGCCGTACCAGCCTTCTGCTTTTGGTCACCACTATTCACACCCCACTGGTTAGCTCCTGCAGCATCCTTTATGACCTTGATGATAAGATAAGTCATATTTTCAAGCTGAAAAGCTGCCTTTTCATCGGGATCAGCAAGGATGGTTGGCTTGTCTGCCTGTCCTGCATCTTGTGGGTTATAAGCATAGTATTCACTTGGAACACCTACATTCCAAACGTACAAACCATTAGAAAGTTTCTTCAAACCTGTCTTTGCCAACACTGCAGGACGCCATACATCCAAGGTCTGTTGTACGGTCCAATCGTTCAAACCTGAGTGTGCAGCAAACTCTACGAAGTCGGCATCTTTTGCCAATTCTGTCAATGTCTTCTCACCTAACTTATAGACATCAGGATTGAAGACTACCGTCAAAGGCTCGTCTAAGGTGAACTTATCGGTGAAACCCTTATCTTTCTTGCCACTGAAGAAACGGATTCCATCACCCGATTTCTTAAACTCTTTGAATTCAGAACGGCTGTCAGGAGCTGCGAAAACACCCGACCACATACTACCATCTTTCGTCTTCAGACGCTGCCAAAAGCCTGGCCATGCATCATCTTCAAACTTTGAAACATCGCTGCTAAAGTACTGTGTTGGTACCATTGTCTTCTTATAGATGTTGTTACCAACGTATTCCAACTTCGCAAAGTCAGACGAATTGCCACCATGACCAGCATCTGGCTCAGTTGGCTGCCATGCCCATAGATAGAGGTCAACACCCTCCTGAAAACCGACATCAGTCAAATCATAATAGAAAGTAACCTCTTCATCAGCCGTGAAGACAGCAGGAACTGTCCAGCACTTTGGTGCCTTCGGTAGTTCTACACCATCAGCTAACAATGCCAAGGGGAACAAGCACATCAATGCAAATAATATCTTCTTCATATTGATTCTGTTATTTTAGGGGAGTTAGGAAGTAATAATGTAAGATGGTAACTTATAAAAAAGTCCTACAAAAGGAAGACTTTGAAGCTTTGATAAGCCCAAGAGAATAAGTACTGATAACTTCCACGCTCCGAAATTACTTAACCGCCTGTGTCAAATTGTAAGTGTAAGAAACAAAAGGCTGGCCGTTTGTCTTGCGTGTCAAACGATATTCCAGTGTCTTCGTATTACCCGGCACAGCCGTTACAGTGAGTGCTGTCTCAGCCTTTCCGTCATTGAGAAGGAGTCGACTTGGCGTGTTATCACTCTTTGTGAAATTGTAATCCATCTTCCATGTGCCACTTGTAGGCAACAAGAGTGGTGCACTACCTTCTACCGTGAAGGTCGATGGATTACCAGCCTCATCTTGGTTTAGATTGATGACAAACGTGTCAAAATCGAGTAGGTCTGTCAATGTCTTTGTACGAGCATTCGCCTCATCAGTCTGCACAACAGAATTAACAACCCACTTACCGCCAATCTTTTCACTTAGCGTTATCGGTGCTGTAAAACTTCCGTCATCAACTGTAGAACATCCCGTGAACGCCATTGCCGTAGAAAAGAGTAGTCCAATAGCGAACAAATTACCTCTGATTGTTCTCATAGTGAATCTTGTTTTTAGTTATTGAAAATTTATTTTTGTTGATTATTTCTTTATTGGCAAAGTTAGTTATCATTATTCATAAAGTAAAGAAAAATGATGATTGTATAAACATAAATCGGCTATAAAATTCATAAACTACTGATAATCAACACCCATTTATCATCCTAAAGTATAAATAATATAACTTGAATATTACGCTTCTCGACCTTTTAAAGCATCAAAACGACAAATTTTCAGCTAAAAGGGATGCAATTATTAACATTTAATCCAATTCTGTCATTAGAGCCTAAACATATTTTTGTTTTATTATCGAACAGATTATTTGGCTTTGGAATGCAGGCGTAGCGGGCTACGTCAAGTTACAAAGACACACAAGATGCCGATAAGAAAATAAAAGATGTTAGGAAACAATACCATACTATCGTAAGAATGTACATCTTGTGGTCTAATGACCGATTTGGGTTAACAAGGTATTGACAAGTCAAGGGATGACCTTTCCATATAGAATAATTGGTAAGATTGAACCGTTCTTCTCATTTTCTATTGACGTATTGACGTCCCGCACATCTGGTGCGGAGGCTTAGCACCAATGGTGCGGAGTACTAACACCACTGGTGCGAAGTACAAAGAAGAGAGAAACTATGGTGCGAAATAATAAGAAAAATACACAGATAATCCTATTGGTTTTATCATTTTCTTTGTATATTTGCGTACTGTTACAAACCAAGAATCTTATATGGAACAACTCATCCACTACGTATGGAAACACAAGCTGTTTCCGTTGACAGGGCTTAAAACCACTGACGGACAAGAGGTGGAGGTCATTGACACTGGACTACATAATCACAACGCTGGACCAGACTTCTTCAATGCAAAGGTGAAGATAGGCGGTACGCTGTGGGTGGGGAATGTGGAGATACACGACCGTGCCTCCGATTGGTTTCTACACAGACACGACCGCGACCCGAATTATAACAATGTTATCCTGCACGTGGCTGAGTCTATCGACGTTGATGTTAAGACACGAAGGGGCGATTATCCGCCACAGATGCGACTGCAAGTGCCGACGGCTGTGCGAGAACATTACGAAGAACTACTCACAACTGACGAGTATCCAGCTTGTTATCGTATCATTCCGAGTCTTTCAAAACTAATGGTTCATTCGTGGATGAGTGCCTTACAGACTGAAAGGTTGGAACAGAAGACAGAGGCGATAGCCCAACGAGTGAAGGACTGTGACGGCTCTTGGGAAGCAGCCTACTTCGTTACACTTGCCCGCAACTATGGGTTCGGCATCAATGGGGACGCTTTCGAGACATGGGCTAAGCTAATTCCTTTGCAGAGCGTGGCACATCATCGGGACAATCTCATGCAGATTGAAGCCTTCTTCTTGGGGCAAGCTGGATTGTTAGATATAGCAGCTATCCCAGAAAGATATCAACAGCAGGCACTGAACGACAGCTATTTCACAGAGCTGAAAAGCGAATATCAGTACTTAGCACATAAGTTTGGACTACAAGCAATGGATGCCAATCAATGGCGATTCCTCCGCTTACGACCGCAGAACTTTCCGCATATCCGCATCGCACAGCTCGCTCACCTCTACTATGAACAGCGGGCTGGATTGTCTCAGTTGTTGGAGTGTGAGAGCGTTAAGCAGGTGAGAGAGCTATTGGCAACACAGGTGACACACTACTGGGAGACGCATTACGTCTTTGGTGAAAAGAGTGCTAAGAGCGAGAAGAAACTATCAGCAGCATCATTAAATCTGCAGATTATCAATACCGTTGCGCCTATCCTCTTCGCATACGGCAAACATAAGAACTCGGAGAAGTACTGTGAACGTGCCTTCGACTTCCTCGAAGCGTTAAAAGCAGAGGATAATCACATCGTTAGGATGTGGAAGGAAGTGGGGCTAATGGTAGAGACTGCGGGCGATTCGCAAGCCCTTATACAACTAAAGAAGGAGTATTGCGACCGAAAAGACTGCCTCCGCTGTAGGATTGGTTATGAGTATCTGAAGGGGAGTTCATCAATAAAGGGTTAGGAGAATTGGGATAATTAGGCTAATGGGGCATATAAGGCTAATAGGCCTAATAAGCCCAATAAAATCCTAAAAACAAAATAGATTATGGAAAAGAAGAAATACATCTTTGAGACAAGACTGGATGTTCGCGACTATGAGTGCGACATCCAAGGTATCGTTAACAATGCAAACTATCTGCATTACACCGAGCATACACGCCATAGATTCCTCAAATCATTGGGTGTGAGTTTCTCTGAACTTCACGAAAAAGGCGTTGACGCCGTTGTAGCACGTATGCAACTCACTTATAAAGTGCCATTTACCTGCGACGACGAGATTATCTCACGTATGTCATTAAAGAAGAACGGACTACGCTGGGTGTTCTCTCACGACCTCTTCCGTGCCAGTGACGAACGCCTTTGCTTCCATGCAGATGTTGACCTTGTGACGCTCATCAATGGTAGATTGGGCAGTAGCAAGGAATACGACGAAGCGTTTGCAAGAGTATTGTAAAAGTCTATCTACCCCCTTAGCCTTCCCCTCTTTTGGGGAAGGTGGGGAACTACTACTGATCATTACCTACACCATGGAATCCTTAAACTCAATCTTACTAACCCGACTTACTCGCTTTAACCTCAGTGAACTAACTGAACTTTATAAGCGAGCAGGCTCTGCTACGGCTGTCATAGAACATAAAAGAGACATCAGAGAGATTCTTCCGGAAGCCTCAACGCATCTCATACAAGCTTTGAAAGACATTGATAGCCTGAGAGAATGGGCTGAACAAGAATTAGAATACGACCGTCTGCATAACATTGAGCCTATCTGTATGAATGATGAACGCTATCCACAGCGGCTCAAGGAGTGCATAGATGCACCTATTCTACTCTATTATCTCGGTAATGCCGACCTCAACAATCGACACATTATCAATATTATCGGTACACGACACTGCACCACCTATGGGCAGGATATTATCCGTTCGTTTGTCAGAGAACTGAAAGCACTTTGCCCCGATGTGCTCATCTTCAGCGGATTGGCATACGGCGTGGATATAAATGCACACCGAGCAGCCTTGGAGAATGGCTTTGAAACTGTAGGAGTATTGGCTCACGGACTCGATGATATCTACCCTCGTGGACACAGAGATACAGCTTTAAAGATGATTAAACAAGGTGGATTACTGTCGGAATATACCACGCATACGCAGCCCGTTGCCCGCAACTTCGTACAACGTAACCGTATCGTGGCAGGTTGTGCAGATGCAACTATCCTCGTAGAATCGGCTGCGAAGGGTGGAGGACTTATCACCTGCAGTATCGCTCGTAGCTATGGACGGGAAGTATTTGCCTTTCCTGGCGCTGTTCATTCGGATTATAGCGAGGGCTGTAATAACCTTATTCGTGACAATGGTGCGGCTCTCATCACATCAGCAACAGACTTTGTAAAGGCGATGGGATGGGATGATGATATCAAATTGGAGCAGGCACAACAACGAGGTATTGAACGAACGCTTTTCCCTGATTTGTCTTCAGAAGAGGAAGCTATCGTTCGCGTGCTCGCTAAAAACAATGACTTGCAGATTAATCTCTTGTCGATTCAAGCGAATATTCCTATCTCAAGGCTCACTGGAATCCTCTTTACGCTGGAAATGAAAGGGGTTATTAGGGCTATGGCTGGCGGTTGTTATCATCTTCTTGCATAGGATCTTTATACCATAAAAGTAGCTAATACTGAAAAAAAAGACATTTCTTTGCCACAAATCTGCTTCATCTTCCGTCTCTATAGATGTGAACGAAAACTGAATCACCAACCTAATTAATTATCAAGACAATGAGAACAACAATCTTTTCTATCGCATTCGCTGTAGCTGTTCTATGCTCAAGCTGCACCGTAAAAGCCAACCCAACGACGCTCATCACACAACCTGTGAATGATGAGGTAGAGTCTATTATCAAAGAGTATAAAAGTGGAAACAACGTCACTTACGTCAACTTGCCTAAGACACTCATAAAGCTTGGATTGAAGGCTGCCGACGACAAGACCGCTAATGCACTCGCTGAGCAAATCGATGGACTGCAAATTTTAACTTTCGAGAAGGCTAATCAAAAGATTAAAGACGGCTTATACAACCGTATCAGTAAGTTGGAAGCACAGGGATACGAACCTATGGTGAAGGCAAATGAGGACGGCGAAAAGGTCAGAATCTTCATTAAAGGCAACGAGAAGGAAGTGCAGAGCCTTGTTGTCTTCGCTATGGACAAAGAAGACTGCTCACTCATCAATATTGTAGGACATATCAATCCTGCTAATATTGATGATGTCGTAAAGTCACAAACCAAGTAAACAAAGACACATTATGAAACGGTTTATCATCATAGGCATCCTTGCTCTCTGTACATTATCAGCCTCAGCGCAGAGCGTAAAAGGGCTGATTGAGCAATATAGGCACGAGAAAAACGTTATTCACCTTCATATAACACCTGTCTTAATGTCGTTCTTAAAGGTGCTTGCTAAAAGCCATTCGGACGATTCCAAGGCTCTGAAAGCGGTGTCTTCCTTTCGTATACTTGTCTTTGACGACTGTGATTCGATTGTAAAAAGTCGTTTTAGAAATACGGTTCAGACCTTCCATCCTAAGGGATATACGCCAATCATCTACAATAAGCAGACAGATGAGACTAATTATGTTTACCTCAAAGAAAAGAAAGGGTGCATTCGTGAAGTGCTCATTCTCGCTATCGACAAACAAGATGGCGCCATTGTGCGGATTAAGGGTAAGATAAGTCCTAACGATGTCGACTCTGTTGTGAAAGAAAGTACCAACAAGAAGAATCTGAAAAGCTATAAGTTATAAGGCGGACAACCGTTCATCATAGCCGACTATTGTATAAAGCGCACATCTGCCTATGCAAGCAAGCGATTTTAAACAGCTATTCCTACCCTGCCATCGGAAACTCTTTTCGGTGGCATATAGGCTGATGAGCAACGCTCAAGCTGCTGAGGATATAGTGCAAGAAACCTTCTTAAAACTCTGGATGCAGCGTGATAAGATGGAAAAAGTTGACAATCCCGAGGCTTATAGCATAACGGTTCTACGCCGAATCTTCTATGACAAGATGAGAGCAGGACACCTTAAAGAAGTCGACAAAGACGTGGGAAGTCTGCAAATAAGCTCCTCACAGAACATAAGTAAGCAATTAGAGGAAGCTGACGAATACCAACGCGTAAGGCAGTTGATTAACCATCTGCCCGAACCACAGGCAAGAATCATGCTGATGCGCGACATAGAAGACCGCAGTTTTGACGAAATCAGCATCGAAACAGGGCTTACGGAGGTGAATATAAGAAGTATTCTCAGCCGTGCCCGAAAGAAGATTAGAGAACAGATAAAAGCAATGAGATATGATAAAGACTGAAGACATAAAGCGTTTACTTGACCGATACTACGATGGAATGACCACCGAAGAGGAGGAGAAGGCGCTGCACACCTACTTCAACGGCAGTGATATCGATGCCAGTTTGAAGGAGGAACGCATCTTCTTCACGGCTCTTCAGTCATCAGAATGCCCTACACCAGCAGGGATGGAAGAGCGACTCAGTCGCCAGATTTGCCAGTGGAACACCTTAGAAGTCACTAATCGTCGTGCAATAAGGCATATCAACCTGCGCTGGGTAGTAGGGATAGCAGCCAGTTTGCTGCTTCTCTTTGCTACTGGAGCTATCGTTTACCAGAACGAGAATAAGTCTCCACAAACTGAACAGGATACCTATACTAACGCTAAAGACGCTTACGCCGAGACGTCCAAAGCACTGATGAAATTCTCAAAGACGCTCAATAAGGGTATTGACGCTACCGAGAACATCACTAATAAAACAAGGGATTAGATTATGAAGAGAATTATTTTAACGCTTTGTATGACTATGATAACCTGTATAACGGCATTTGCCCAAAAGGCATTGTTCGAAAAATACAGCGAAACGGATGGTGTCTCCACTGTCTACATATCACGTAATATGATGCGAATGATGGGTAATGTGAAAGCAGGTAACAAGGATATCAGCAAGGTTGCAGGCCGTCTCGACTATCTGCAGATACTCTCCTGCGAGCGTCCTTCACTGATTCCTTCTATCAAGAAGTCTGCCCAAAACATCTTCAATCAACAAAAGTATTCGATTGTAATGCAAGTCAATGAGGGGGGCGAACATACTACTATCTACGAGCGACATTACCCGAATGGAAAGAATGAGTTTTCCCTGCTTGCCATAGAACGCAATGAGATTACAATTATCAACCTACTTGGTAATATCTCTCTACAGGATATTCAAGGAATAGCTGGTGGGAAATAATCCCCCAGCTTTTTTGGTTATATAATAGAAATAGAGTACTTTTGCAGAAAATAAGGAGGTATAATTATGAATAGGACCATAAATATTCCAAGTGCAGACAACGCCTTCTTGGAGATGTTAGCACAAAAAATGGGATGGACTATAAGTCAAATCAACTCTCATACAGAGAACGATAAAAAGCCAGACTTAAACACACCAGAGAAAAGGAAAAAAGCAATAGAGTTGCTTCAATCCATCGCTGGTAAACTGCCAAACAGTCATTTAGAAAGCTGGAAACAAGCAAAAGAAGAGTATCTAAGAACAAAACACTTATGAGAATCTTCTTAGATACCAATATTCTCATAGATCTTCTTGAGGCAAGAGGTGAGTTCACACAGAATGCACTGAAAGTGGCAAGTATGGTTATTAACAATGGAGACGAACTTTTGTTGAGTGACCTATCAGTTGTAAATGCTTGTTATATCGAAAGAAAATCCTTAGGAAATAGGGGCTTTATAGCAACATTCTTTGCTATTAGAGATTGCTTTGAAATTATTGGTATGGGAGCACCTGCGATAGATTCTGTAATCACTGCTAATTGGAATGATTTTGAAGATGCAATGCAATACTTTGCAGCTCTTAATGCAAATACTGATATCATTGTCACAAGAAACAAGAAAGATTTTGCTACCAGTGAGATAAGTGTTGTAACTCCTTTGGAATATATAGAAGGTAAAAACAAATGAAAATAGGTATATTTGTTGGAAGCTTTGATCCATTTACAATAGGACATGACGCTATTGTACGCCGTTCCTTGCCACTCTTCGACAAGGTTGTGATCGGTGTTGGTGTCAACGAGCGGAAGAAGTGTATGCTCAGTGCGGGAGAACGAACCGAGCGTATAGCACGACTCTATGCTGATGAGCCAAAGATTGAAGTAAAGGCATACAGCGACCTCACTATCGACTTTGCACGAAGAGAGGGAGCCGAATATATCATTAAGGGTGTACGTAGCATAAAAGACTTTGAATATGAACGCGAACAAGCTGATATCAACCGACGCTTGAGCTCTATTGAAACCATCTTTTTCTACGCTGAACCACAATTTGAAAGTATCAGTTCAAGCGTTGTAAGAGAACTGAAAAACTTTGGAAGAGACATTGCAGAGTTCTTGCCAAAGGGATATTAACGATTAGACAGAGGCGCACAAGCCTCATCGATAAAACATAGACACGATGATAACATATAGTGCTGAAGGCGTTAAGATGCCTAAAATCAAGAAACGAGAGATTTCTCGTTGGATTAAAGCTGTTGCTGCAACGCATGGTAGAAAGGTTGGAGAAATTGGTTATATGTTCGTAGATGATGAGAAAATTCTCGAAGTTAACAACGAGTATCTTGGACATGATTACTACACGGACATCATTACTTTCGACTATGATGAGGATGATGTGCTCAATGGCGACCTTGTTATCTCACTTGATACAGTCCGCTCTAATGCCGAACTTTTCAAGAAGTCATATGAGGACGAGCTTCACCGAGTTATCATTCATGGGATTCTTCACCTCTGTGGTATCAATGACAAGGGTCCGGGCGAACGTGAGATTATGGAAGAGAACGAGAATAAAGCGCTCGCCTTGCTCAAGGAGATGTGCGGTCGTCCATAATCAATGCTCTACAAGTTTCGGTATGAAGTAAGCCAAAATCGTTGCATCATAGAAAAGTGTTGATGATTAGTAGCATTCCATTCAAACATTATTTTTTTGAATGGAATTATAATTTCAAAACACCTTACTGGACGACTTGGATTCAAGAGTACCTGAACAAACATAATGTGCGGAACTTTGATACGAGAGTATCATTGTTCCGCACAACTGTTTTCTTTATTTCTCACGAAAGTAATTATCTGCTTTCGTGAGAAAAACTTGAAAAAGATGTCCTTTTGCAGTAGAGAAGAATATGGTAATACTTTTCAGAACTACTATTGGTTCATCATTCTTTCCAAACACCTTTTACCTTTTTCCAAGGTGGATTGAAAGATATGTCATCTTCATACTCGTCATACATAAAAGGATTCTCTTTGCTATCTGCATGGTCGTTGCTACTGCCACTACCTGCCGTAATGAGAAGTTCGGGCGTTACCAAGACTTCCCATATCTTGGGTGGAATATATGTTCTTTTCATGATTTTTCTTTCTTTTAGTTTACAATAACCTTTGTTCCGTTAATAATATAGAGACCTGCTGGTAGTGTCATCATTCTACTTTCACCAGCATTGAGTGTTACAGTTTCAACTTTCATGCCATTTGCATTGCAAACGTTGAAATGCACAGACTTAGTAGCTGTTGCTGTGATGTACCCCTTGCCCGTCTGGACAGCAAGATCTGGCTCATGGGTAAGGTCGGAGATACCTGTTGTCATACCGTCATAATCAGTTATAACATCAAAGCCTATCATCTCCTTTGCTCCCTGACTACTTCTGTTGTAGAGGTAGCATGCACGGAAAGGATAAACATAAACATACGGATATGATGGAAGGAGATTTCTTGAACTGAGGAACATATTCCCTGAGAAGTAGAATACGTTCTTTGTGTTTCTGTCTACCTTCATGCCTGCATAAGAACCGCAGTTGCTGAACTGATAAGCATTGCCTGCAATCTTGCCTGTTGCCTTTTCACCCGAATAGGTGTAGCCTGAAGTTTCCAGTTTGTCCTCAGATGCCATCACATCCGCACCATATTGTGTGGCAATGAAGGAAATCTTTTCATCGGTAGGTGCATTGATTACCTTGACCATGTAAGGTACGTTAGCTTCGGTACTGCTGCCCTCAACACGATCGAACTTTGCCGATGCGTAATAGTTACGGGACGAAGCAGTCTCGGGATCTGACAGGAACAGGCAGTCTTCCTCGTGCATTCTCAACACCTCGAACGAGCAGGCATCCGCAGTGGCATTGGTGTGTATGCCATTTGTCAACGAGAGCGTGAACGGCAGGATAATGGAAGCATTCGCTACCTTACCATTCTTTGGGATAGTGATCTCTCGTTGATAGATTGCATAATTCTCCCTCGGAACAGTAATCTTGTATGGAGCAAAGAATGGTTGCCTGTCAGTAATAACGATGTTCTTGCAGGCATGGTAGTCTCCGCTCTTCGTCTTCTGCACATAGTTATCCTCATTGTAATTGGAACGCTCTGGGAAGTAGATTAAGCAGTTCGGGTTCAGCAGTCCCTTCATGCGATCCATCTCTTTCTTCTCTGGAATATGGACAGAATAAAGGTCAGTATAGTCAAGATATAGTACCTCATATCCCGTAGCATGCTTAGCAGCAAGTGCTTCCGTGAGAGCCTTCTCCATCATCGGAACAGTTAGGTAAGCATTACCTGTAGGTATCTTTTGATTTGTCTGCGCATCAAGGGCAACGAATCTGCCACCATACATAGGCTTATCTGTATCTTTGCCTTCAAGGTTGTAGCAAGTATGGTCATAGATCTTTGTCAATTCACACTGCGCCTTGTAGTCCTTAACAATGAGCTTGATGTCCATGAGGTAATAGGCATAGTAGCGATGCTCCAATGCAGTGGTCGGTGCTATGTTCCATCGTGTTTCATCTCCCGTGAAAAGGTAACATTCCTTGGACTTATTGATGGCAACTTCAATGTTGCTGGTGAATGTTCCGCCCTGTTCTCTATAAAGTGACTCAGAATAAGGGTACTCCTTGAGTGTTGTCGGACTTGAACTGGTATTATTGTTGTTCAGTTCATCAATGTTGCTATACTTGAAAGGCTTGTCACCGCACATCTTAGTGCTCACTTTCTTGTCGGCTTCTTCCATACCCGTAGCCATATACTGCTTTCCATCACCGAAGCTGTTGTAATAGTCTGACTTGGCGAAGTAGTAGCGTGCATGGCGTGTTCCACCGGGATAAGTGTTGTCTCCATACTTACTGTATAGGTTCTCAAACGTGAACTTACATCTCTCTGTATCACCCATGAAATCCTTTGGCACATAGAAAAGAAACTTGCCACCTGATACTTGGAAATCGTTGGATGTGAACTGTTGCATTAGCGTAGGACCGTTTGCTTTCAACGAATGACAGATGATGTCAATAGAGTTGATGAATGGATCCAGTGCTTCAAGGGTTAGTTCAAAGGTAACGAGAGCTTTTGAACCAGAAGCCAGACCAGACACCTCAAACTTGACAGCATCGTTGTTTAGATTGGGTATCTCAATGGTTCCGTCAGCCCCTTCGGTTACTTTAATAGTTTTATAAGGGGTGTTCTTGTCGGTAGCATATACCTTTAAAGTATAAGGTGAAGGAGTGAAGGCTGGATTGTCTACTGTTCCATTTGCCTGTGAGTATGTGGCAAAAGCATTGCTCTTGTCTTGCAGCTGGGCATTGCCCTTTCTGTCAGGCATAGAGAGATACAAAGTCTTACCATCAACAACTCTCCTGATACGATCACCAATCTTCTGAAATACCGAAGCCTTCGTAGGACTATTTGTCGGATACAGGTAATACGTCTTGTTTGCATAATGAGTATACAGATAACTGCCCCCACTGTAGAGTTTACCACTACCTTCACCAGTCATTGTCCAGACTACTGGTCTGTTCTCGTTCCACTTACCATCTGGCTGAAGATAGTATGTCTTCAAACCAAAGGTTCCTCCTTTTGCCGTAATATAGAAGCCATCATTGTAAGGAACACTACTAGAATTTGCAGCCGTGCCATAGTGATATTTGATTTTGGCACTCGTAATGCGATAGCCCAGCGGAATGTCTTTTTCATCCTGCGACTTGGTTGAAGTGGGAGTCTCAATATAATAGGTGTTATTACCAACGGCATAATAGAGCTTTCCATCATTGTTTAATGCCTGAATGTCACCAGTACTAGCTGTTGCTGGCAGTTTCTTGTCGCTTGTGACAGCATCCTGCTGATAGAAATGATTGTTCGCCATAAGTTCCCTGACATTACGATAGTCGTAACTAAAATAGGTCACGCCGCTTTTTTGGTTCGGCTTTATTTCTCCTAAGTCCAGCTTACTGGTAGCAAAAGGAACATCCACCATATTAACACCATCCTTGATAATCATAGAAGGTGAACCTGGAGCTACGTTTGCCTGAAATGGTCCTTCAGCGGTGAAGTAAAGCTCGCATGACTTGATAGTCACACCATAGAACTCGTCCCACTGCCTCCAGAAATAAAAATAAAGGTTGTTACCCATATCGGCATCATCCTTACTGGTTCGCTCAATAACATACTCTTTGGAATCATTGTATGATCCCATTACGTCTGTTTTTGCTTTCGGAATACTCTGATTAAACTTTTCATCTGTTTCGTACATAACTTTATTCATGCCTTTAATCTGCATGGTATTGACCGTTTTACCATTAAGATTATTCATCAGAACGATGCGATAACGAGTAAAGCGAAAGCCCTTGGGCAGAGAAATGTTCATACAGGTTGTAACGTTCTTTCCACCCATCACAACATACATTCCTTGTTGGTTATCTAAAGAGATGTTACCCGCTGGATCCTTCAGCTGTCCCCCTTCCACCAGTTCCGTCTTGTCGGAAACAGTCAGTGTTAGTGGCAACTGATTATGCCGCCACAACGAACTCCAACCATGTTGGAATCCAACTTCATTTTCATAGGTCAAACCTGCAACCAACTTCCCAGACTGGGGACTTATAGTCACGTTTTGTGCTTTGGAAACCGAGAAAGAGGCAAATAGTATCAATAATACCATTGTCCGCTGAATCAGAATCAGCCGCCGCCCTCTCCCTTTTAATGATAAAGACAGGTGCTTCATAATTCTTTTCTTTAAGTTCATAAATACTTATATTAATCTGATATATATTGTGTGGAGTTGATACGTAAAATGTCTCTTGGTCTCAATAGTTGCTTTCACAAAAATAAAAAAACAACTTAATGTCGCCAAATAACTTTACAAACGATAGACTCTGTGGCTATCATTAATATGCGTCTGTGCATATATTAACGGACATTCAACTATCCATGGAATCAAAAATACTAATTTGAAGCGTTCAAAGTGTACAAAAATTGCTACAATCAGTACAAAGTAGTAACGGAACAGGACACATGAAGCTCCTCAAAAGGGGTGGTTACAAGTTCAACTAATAGAGTGTTGAGGAATTAAGTTTTATCTTGAAAGGTCAATACAAATGTCTTTCTTTATTTCTCCAAGGCTTTTGTACAACTATTACAAGTGCTTTGGAGAACCTCTCCAAAGTACTTGGAGAAACGAAATAAGTATAGTGTGTACGTTTGAGAAACATAGAAGTTATACCATAATTAAGGGCTCTTCCGTTAAATGTGTGGACGCTTTTCGTATTGCTTTAACGTATGAACCATAGCTACTCATTAAACAAAAACTTGGCTAAGACAGTCAACATTCTATCCGATTATCATCCTTTTTCATTGAAAATCATTTCTTTTTAGACTTCGAAAATACGCAGATAAAGATTAAAAAAATCATTACATAATTTCAAAGAAAACTTTTATAACTAACGCCAAAAACACATATAAGAAGCAGTTTTGCAACCAACAGTAAATCAATTAGTTATAAAACGGTATAATGAAAGGTGCTTAATTGGACTTCAAAAGGGCGTGAGTAAGGGTCTTAAAGGGCACCTTTTGCAAGCTAATTGGGCGTCTTTAAGAAGCCAAAAGAGTATGTGTTGGCTTTGAGTTGCACGAAAATAATTTACAAACTTCATATAGTAAGGGAATATGTTGATAGTAGAAGACAGATAGATATCGCAGCTAATTACGTTTATCATGTAGTTTATTTCCCTTTATAAAACCATCTTATTGGAGGTAATCATACCGGTGTTGGGTGATGGTTGTTGGGTGTTGAGCCTTTATAAAACAATCTTATTGGATGAAAGCATACCATGTATGTGGATGAATCTCATTCTATCAACAATCTACGCATTTAACGGAAGAACCTAATTAAGTATGATGACTAAAGAATGATAGCCTAAATAGAAATATACTTTAGGATTAAAACTAAACAACGAAAGAGGTAATTTATCGTTTCTTTTTACTAACTTTGCAGTGCTACAGACAACAAAAAGGGCATATTGTCTGCCTTTACATCTGTCTTTACATAAATAATAACACCTATTCATGAGCAACATCCTGATATATTCTTTGGGCTGCTTCTCCTTTATCCTCTCCTGCGTCTTCTTTGCAGCAATAAGATGGGGGCACGTGTGCTCTCCCTATGCAAAATACGCAGACAAGTTCTTCCCAGCACGAAAAATAAGCATTTTCTTTCTTCTTTTCTCTATCGCTCTATTTCCTTACGTACTCAATCCGATGCGTACAGAGACTTGGATGCTGGCAAAGTTCTATGCGATTCTCTTCATGCCGACGACATGGATCATACTGTTTCACAAGTACTTTGATCCTTCTGGCTATAAGCGGGAGAAATATAGGTTGCGACTGATGGCATCGATTCCAGTACTGATTATCTTGTTGCTCTTTGCCCTAAGCATCATTCCGAAGAAGTTGTCAGAACACCAGAGTGGTCAGATTGCCTACGTCTGTATAGGAGTAGGCGCATCCCTGTTCGCCTATCTTGTTTATTCTACCTTCTGGCTTTATCACAAGACCAATGAATACAACCAAGACAACTACTCCAACGAGGAGGAGTTCCCAGTACAGTTTGCCAATTATGTACTCTGGCAGCCGCTGGCTTACACACTGACGGGATGGATTGTTCTTTTCACAGACAGCCGATTACTTAAAGCCTGGATTGATTTTCTGCTCAGTGGTTGGCATATCATCATATTGCTCGCCTCCCTCCATCCCAACCGCAGCAATGCCGAGGCAATGCGAAAGATGGATGAAGTTATATCGCAATACATAAGACGAAATAACCTCATCCCATCACCTGAAGATATAGAGCCTGAGAATACGGAAGGTATTAGCGCAGCGAAGGTAAACCAGATAAAGGCGGACATTCTTGAGATTGTGGAGCAGAAGAAAGGCTTCCTCAATCCTCACCTAACACTTGCCCACGTAGCATCACAGACTGATTATGGTCGGACTTATGTATCAAAGGTTTTCAAGCAGGAGTTCGGTGGATTCTATAACTACATCAACCGACTACGATTGGAATATGCAGCCCAGTATGCCAGCGAACACCCAGAAGCCAGTCAAGACGAGATAGCCAGTCATTCGGGTTTCAGTAGTAGAACCAGCCAGTGGCGGGCAGCCAATCGGCTGACCAGAAGTGAGGATCCAACCGTCTAAAGTATAATGATGAACCAACAAATAGACCTCTTGAAAAGTATTCTGTTTGCAGAATGGACAACACTCGTCACATTCGGCATCTGTCTCCTTGTACTCCAAAAGCAGAAGAAACCAGCTTACCAACTATATACGAGGGCACGTCAACTGCTTGCCATCAACTTCCTAATCTTTGCAATGGAGCCGTTCTTGTATTGGCTGAAGGAGGAAGAAATCTACAGCATTCCCTATCCAGAGACCATTAGCCTAAGCTTGTATCTTATTGTTACGGTACTCCTTTCTATGATCTACCTGCCGTTTGTCCAACCTGATTACATTACTCGAAAAAGAATACTCCACAATATCATCTTCCTTGCTGGCTGTCTTTCTTTCCTCTGCATCGGAACTATCATAGGTGGAACGTTCAGACTGATCAGCCATATAACTGTAACGGTGGTTCTCTTAACAATGGTTATTCTTTTGGGAATCCGTTTCTACAGCTACTACCGAAAGGCGCAACAAAAGATGGCTAACTTCTATGCTGACAATTTCAAGCAGTCTATCGCCTGGCTCGCACGTTCGGTAACGCTTGTCATTGCACTGGGATTCCCCAGTTATATTCCGTCTATTCTCCCTCACTGGGGCATTGAAATCTACAAGGCACTCTGCCTCCTTTCTATTATCTATATGTTCTTGTCATTCACTAACTATATGTTCAATGCCAATTTTGTCGTATTGAATATCACACTTCCGCAGAAGAATGTACGGCTTGATAAAGGTACCATAGAGAAACTCCAGCGATGTACCCTACGCTGGCAAAAGACACCTGCTGCCCTGACGAAGAACATAACCATCAATGATGTTTCTCGTCAGTTAGGAACCAACCGCACCTACCTCTCACTTTACCTCAATACCTATCTGAACCTAACCTTTAGTGAATGGATAGGACAAATCCGCCTTAAGCAAGCTAAGATTTTGCTGGCATCCAATGCCATCATGAGCATGGAGCAAGTTGCTGAGGCTACAGGCTTCACATCGTCATCCGCTTTCAGCCATTACTTCAAGGCACATGAGGGACTTTCACCCATAAGATGGCGCAGGCAAACTCGACACAAGAAAACGGATCAATCAGACTAATAAGGAGGGAACAAAATGAACAGTTTGCTTTTCAATAGTATCTATAACTACCTGCTACTTTATCTGGCAATCGTTGCGTGCATCTTTGCCTTGAACCTATTCTTCATTATCTTTCCCCATACTCCTACCAAACATCGCTACCGACAGGCTCGTTATGCCATTGCCACAGGGCTGCTGATGATCGCTATCCTCAGCTTCATCCACTGGTACTTTCACCTCAGAGAACTTTCTTCTTACTATTCTATTGCCATCACCATAGGCGTACTTTTCCCTGCCCTTACTATTTTTATCATGGCTTTCACCGCTACTATCAGCGAAGAAGAAATCAAGTCAGAACACATGGAACGTAATTTCATCCCCGTTATAGCCTGCATCATAACCCTATGGGGAGGAGGATTTGGCAACGACAGAATTCGCATTGTCATCCTTGTCATTGCTTCTGTCGTTTTTCTCGTTGAGACATTCACCCTTAGTCTTTTGATGAGAAGATCGCTTAACAAGCGGGTGGAGACACAAAGGCAACACCCTTCTGTCCAAGCTTTCATACTGTGGTTACGACTACCCATGTATTGGGGTGTTGTCACTGGAGTGCTGGGTATTGCAGTCATGGTCGTCAGTAAAAAGATTGCCATATTACTACTATTCAACTTTGTCATCTTCTTTTGCCATCTTTTTGTCTCTATTCTCAACTATGCCATGCATTTTGAAAAGAACACACTGGCACAACAAGCGGTAGTACTATCAGGGAGGCAGAAGAGAAAAAGGAAGATAGAAGAAGAGATCCAACAGTGGATAAAGAAGAAACGATACATGAAGACGCAGCTAACGCTCAACGAAGTAGCACTGCAACTGCATACCAATCGCACCTACCTCTCACAGTATCTTAACATGGAGCTAAATATGCCTTTCGGTACTTGGCTGTCCCAACTGCGCCTGAATGAAGCCAAACAGATGCTAATTGATGAGCCCTCGCTCAGTATTACAGAGGCTGCTCAGACCTGCGGCTTCTCATCGGTCAGCAATTTCTCTCACCTCTTTTCAGCACTGGAAGGCATGACACCACAGCAATGGAGAGTATCAAAGAAAGAATGAAAGAGGGAATGGAAAAGGACTCTTTATGGTAATGAACAATCCTCCAGATGGCTGAATAGCTTCAATCCCTGTCTCCTTTCCTTTCTTATTCCCATGCATTTGTAAATAGCGGGAAACAAGTAGGAATAGAAATACACGTAAAATTAGGGCAGAGAATATGTGAATTTACAGAAAACGGCACGTATGGCTTTGTCAAACCACACATGCCGCTTTTTCTTATTACATACGTTCTTCTCTTCAAGATAGAAGCCTGTAATGTCTTTTATATCGCTTTTTGATTAAAACATCAATTACAGACTCCTGTCCGTATTAGGTGCTGTACAAAGTTTAATGGCCTTATTCACAATGTCACTCTGCTCGTTCCAAACACGGTAGTATTCGTTCATATCCGACAAATCGCGTGCTACGAGTGCTTTTAATTGAACTTTGATATAAGGCATGGTAGCCGTTAGTTCTGCCTTATCCTTTGGTTCCACCTTCTCTTTCTTGCCCTCTGCTATAATTGTGTCAAGCAATGATTGTGGTACTACGTAATTCTTATTGAAGGTGTCAAATGACTTATAAAATCCTTTCAGAGTTGTTCTGTTTGCATCAACATACTTTAGATAAGCATTCATAATAATGTTCTTTGCAGCCAAGAGACGATGATATTTCGTGTATTTAGTTGTATCTAAAGGCACGAAGTAATCGGGCATAATGCCACCACCACCATATACTACTCGATGGTTGCGAAGCGTGTAGAACTTCTGAGAAGTATCAAAGTGAATACTATCAGGATTGGTTAGTTCACCATGTTTCAGGCGTTTCTCAAGATCCATCTCATAATCCTTCAGGTCGCCCTTTGTATAAGGTTTCTGAATACAACGACCGCTTGGCGTATAGTAATGGGCTATTGTCAGACGAATCATACTACCATCAGGAAGGTCAAGCGGACGCTGTACAAGTCCCTTACCAAAGGTTCTGCGACCCACAACCGTTCCACGATCATTATCTTGAATAGCACCAGTGACAATCTCTGCAGCCGAAGCTGAGAGTTCGTTTACCAATACATAAACCTTCACATCTTGCAGTCGTCCGTTGCCAATTGCCTTAAAATTTTGGCGACGAGCGCGTCGTCCTTCGGTGTAAACAATCATGTCATTGTTCTTGAGGAACTCATTTGATATCTGAACAGCCGACTGAAGATAACCGCCACCATTGTCTTGTAGGTCGAGAAGGAGGGTCTTCATGCCTTTCTTCTTCAGTGAATCAACAGCCGACATGAACTCGTCATGGGTCTTCATACCGAAGCTCTCGATACGGATATAGCCCACATTAGGACGAATCATATAAGAGGCATTGATGGTATGAACTGGTATCTTAGCACGTGTAACGACAAAGGTAAGCACCTCTTTCACGCCACGACGTACAACACCTAACTTCACTTTCGTTCCCTTCTTACCACGTAGCATCTTCATGATGTCGATACGTGCCATCTTCACACCAGCGATAGTAGAGTCGTTCACACTGACGATACGGTCGCCAGCGAGGATTCCCACCTTCTGAGATGGACCATTGACAACAGGCTGAATAACGACAAGTGTGTCTTCAATCATATTGAACTGCACACCAATACCCTCAAAGTCGCCTTGCAATGGTTCGTTCATTGCCTTGGTTTCCTTTGCATCGGTGTACGTAGAATGTGGATCGAGCTTCTCGAGCATACCTCTGATAGCATCCTCCGCTAACTTCTGCTCGTTCACAGAGTCCACATAGAAGTTCTTAATAGCCATCTCTGCCAACTGCAGTTTGCGTAAAGGAGAGTCGTTACCCTGCTGCGCCGACAAAGGTAAAAAGGTAAAAAGGTAAAAAAGTAAAAGACAAATATACTTTCTCATATCCTAATTTTATGTTTTAATAGTTTTGTTATATGCTTGAAGAAAGCAATAAAAAGCACTTTTAAAGACAACTTTTTGCTCTTCAATTTTATTTATATTATTCACAGATGTACCAACAATCGTACGGACATCATTTGGAAATTCTATCCCTTTTACCGACTTTCTTTATTATTCTTCCACGTCAGGAAGATCCTCTTCTATAACGAGGTTGTCTATAATAAAGTTCTGACGTTCCATCGTGTTCTTACCCATATAATACTCCAAGAGCTTAGCTACTTGGTCATTCTTATGTAAGGTAACCTGCTCTAAACGCATATCTGGACCGATGAAATGGGCAAATTCGTCAGGAGAAATCTCACCAAGACCTTTGAATCGAGTGATTTCTGGGTCTGGACCAAGCTCGTTGATAGCTGCTACACGCTCCTCTTCAGAGTAACAATAACGTGTAATAAAGTCGTTCTTTTTCTCTCCTTTCACACGACGAGCGTCCGCTTCGGCAATCACCTCTTTGTTCTTTATCTTTGTTCGACGGTTACGAACACGGAAAAGCGGTGTCTGAAGGACATATACGTGTCCTTTCTTTATCAGCTCTGGGAAGAACTGAAGGAAGAAGGTGATTATCAATAAGCGGATATGCATACCATCGACATCGGCATCCGTTGCAACAATTACCTTATTATATCTAAGCGAATCGAGTCCGTCTTCAATATCAAGTGCAGCCTGAAGGAGGTTAAACTCCTCATTCTCATACACTACCTTCTTCGTCAATCCAAAGCAGTTAAGCGGCTTTCCACGCAATGAGAAAACAGCTTGTGTGTTGACATCACGACTCTTAGTAATACTTCCGCTGGCTGAATCTCCCTCTGTTATGAAGATAGAACTCTCCTCCTTTCGATTGTTCTTTACGTCACAATAGTGTACACGACAGTCACGCAACTTACGGTTATGGAGGTTGGCTTTCTTCGCTCTCTCGCGTGCTAACTTCGTTACACCAGCCATCGCCTTACGCTCTCGTTCGGTCTCCTTGATTTTATTCTCAAGTATATCGGTGAAGTCTTCCTTGTGTATATGGAGGTAGTTATCAACGTTTGTCTTGACAAAGTCGCCCACATACTTGTTGATAGACTCACCATCGGGCGACATCTGTGTGGAACCTAACTTAATCTTTGTCTGTGATTCAAACACTGGTTCCTCAACGTTTACAGCGATAGCAGCCACTAATCCATTGCGAATATCACCATACTCATACTTGCCGAAGAACTCTTTTATTGTCTTGGCAATATGCTCCTTGAAAGCAGTCTGATGTGTACCACCCTGCGTTGTATGCTGACCATTCACGAAAGAGTAATACTCCTCGCCATATTGATTGGTGTGTGTGAAAGCTATCTCAATATCTTCTCCCTTCATGTGAACAATCGGATACAATGGATCAACAGTCATATTATCAGTCAAAAGGTCCTTCAAGCCATGTCGACTAAGTATACGACGACCATTGTACATAATCGTCAATCCAGTGTTTAGATAGGTATAGTTACGGAGCATCTCCTCTACTATATCATCATGGAAGCTATAATTTTTGAAGAGCGTTGCATCTGGTTCAAAGTAGATATAGGTACCATTCTCGTCCGCAGACTTCTTTGTTTTGTCGCTTTGGAGGTTACCTTTCTCAAACGATAGTTCACGTACCTTACCATCACGGAAACTCTTCACCTCGAAATGAGCACTCAATGCATTAACAGCTTTCACGCCGACACCATTCAAACCAACACTCTTCTTAAACGCTTTAGAGTCATACTTACCACCCGTATTCAATACTGATACAGCCTCAACAAGCTTTCCTTGTGGAATACCACGACCATAGTCGCGCACACTAACACGCAGGTTTTCATCCACATCAACCTCGATACGATCGCCAGCATTCATCTTAAACTCGTCAATAGAGTTATCAATGACCTCCTTCAAGAGTACATAAATACCATCTTCAGGCAACTTTCCATCGCCCAAACGACCAATATACATACCCGGACGGGTACGCACGTGTTCCATATCCGATAGATGTCGAATATTATCGTCGGTGTAAGTTACGGGTGTTGAGGATTGAGGGTTGGGTGTTGATGAATTATCCATTGTTGGGTGTTGGGTGTTGAGTATTGGGTGTTAATGAATTGTTAATATGTTGGGTGGTGGGTGTTAAGTATTGGGTGTTGATGAATTGTTAATATGGTGGGTGTTGACAGGGGGGTGATGATACTAATTGGAAGATATTATGACTCATTTATTTGGTGTTAAGGGATGAGGGATTGGCAGACTGCAACAGAGCTTTTCTTAAACCTGCAAGTTGCTTTACGATAGAAAGGATTTGATTATCGAATTCCTCCCGCTGTGTAGCAGAAATGTAATGATAGGCTTCAGCTAATTCTATTTGACTGGAAACCTCCATTAAAGAACCATTAGCTATATCAAGGAAATGTGTTCTTTCTTTACTACTATAGCGACCAAAGCCTTCTGCAATATTAAACATAACAGATGTAGAAGCACGCTGCAATTGATTTGTCAACGCATATCGTTCTTCTTTTGGAAATGATTTTAAGGCTTCATTGACATTAATAGCCAACTGCTTAGCGTCCTTATAAACATCTAAACGCCTGTAATAAAACAATTCCATAGGTACATCTTTTTACATTCAAATGGTCTTTAAGTGTCTTAATGTTAGGTGTTAATATAGAAGAAACATGTGAAAATATAGAAAGAACACATGATAAAACTATTCATCAACACCCAACATTCAACACCCAACACCCATCATTCATCACCCATCACCCAATAGCTTTCCTATAGCATCTACGCTTCTTGTGCATAGTTGGGTCTAATGGACCCCACTGACTCTGTACGCTTTCGTTGGTTTCCATCTCAACATGCGTTTCACCCCACTTGAAGCCGTACTTCACATAACGTGGAATGAGGTCAGCAAAAACAAGAGAATTAGCTCCCTTTGAGCGATACTCTGGTAGGACACCAATAAGGAGAAGGTCTACAACCTCCGTCTTATGGAACTTTATTGCACGTAGTAAATGCCACCATCCGAATGGGAAAAGACGTCCACGGTGGCACTTCTGCAAGGCGCGTGTTAGTGATGGGATTGTGATTGCAAGACCAACTAACTGGTTATCCTTATTGCCATCCTCAATAACTGTAATGAGATCGAGGTCGGCAAGTGGGAAGTACATCTTTACATACTGGTCTATCTGGCGATCAGTTAACTCAGAGAAGCCATACAAATTAGCATAAGTCACATTGATTAAGTCAAAGAGTTTCTTGCCATAACCACCCTCGAAGATTTCCTTCTTAGTCAGTTTACGCACATGAAGATTATATCGTTTCTCCACCATCTCTGCAATCTTTGTGTATTTCTCTGGAGCTGTCTCTGGGACATCAAGACGGTATTCTACATAGTCATTATCCTTTTCCCAGCCACCAAGTTTCTCCATGTGCTTTGGATAATAATCGTAGTTGTAGATAGTTGCCATTGTACCGAGCTGATCAAAGCCCCATGTCAACATACCTTCTGGGTCCATATCTGTGAAGCCAAGTGGACCAACAACAGAGGTCATGCCCTTCTCTCTGCCGTAGTCTTCAACAGCCTTCAACAGAGCTTTTGACACTTCTATATCGTCAATGAAGTCTATCCAGCCGAAGCGAACATCCTTCTTGTCCCACTTTTCGTTTGCCTTATTATTGATGATGGCAGCTACACGCCCCACCACCTTTCCCTCCTTCAAGGCGAGGAAATACTCAGCTTCGCAGAAGTCAAAAGCAGCATTCTTGTCTTTTGACAACGTATTCAACTCATCGCTATAGAGGTTTGGGGCATCATACTGATTACCCTCGTAGAGGTCATAATGACACTCGATGAAAGCTTTTAGGTCTTTCTTCGTCTCTACTCTCTTTATCTGAACTGATGACATTTAGAATCTTTTAATTTCGTTATTTTCCTAATCTTAAACGTGCAAAAGTACTAAAAAAAAGGAAGATTGGCAAATTTACGCTCCTTTTTATTGACTATCACTACCCTACTACTCACTCATAAGGACTCGTGTTAGGCGTCCGCACCATATGTGCTAAGCATCCGCACCACACGTGCTAACCATGCGCACCATACGTGTTTGACATTGGTACAACCCCTGTTTATGCTTAACATACTTGCAAAACATCATTTATCAAATAGTTCTTAAGCATTCACTGAAACCTCAATAACCATTTATTATAATGATAGATAACACTTCATGACACCTTCTACTTTCTTGCTAACATCGCTGTTTTCTTACAAACGAGGAGGAGATGATTGCTGTCTGCATCCGTAGTTGCAAAGAGATAGACGTCTCCACCCTCTTTTATCTTCAGCCGTTTGCGTAGTTCAGCAACACTCATAGGGAAGTTGCGCACGGCAAGATTAGCTTTGTCTATCCCCAAAAGACTACGTCGTAACTCTTTCTTATTGAACGATGAAACCGCTGTTATCTCAAACTTTCGGCCTGGGAAATCACTGACAGCCTCCTCAGAGACAAAAAGATGAGAATTAAGACTGAGTGCTGAAAATGGATAACGGGCAGTAAGCAAAGCAAAACTGCCTGCTTTCATCAATGAAGCATTGGGTTCATAGAGATACTGCCCAGCCTCTGGAACAGCCGAAAGAAGTCGCTGCGATACGCTTAAAGCCTCATCAAGAGAATAAGATACAATGTTATTATCATTCACACAGAATACCTGTAAGACTTTTTTCGTAGCCGTCTTGTCATCTGTTTCACCTTTCGTTCTCTGCAATACCAGCAGCAATTCCTTACATTCATTGCGTACAGAGACGATATGTACCTCACGAACAACATTGCCCAAACGATTGAGTTCGTCCACAGCACGATGCCAATCGAGCATTGGCGACAGCTTGATTACAACTGTATCTGCCTTCTCTAAAAGTTCTTCTTCCAATGCCAAGACATCGGGTGTACAATCACTTATCAGCACAGTCTTACCTCCTTGTTCATTACGACGTGCTGGATCGAGGAATAACACAGACACATGGTCAAGCTGATGGAGGTAGGCTGTACCATCAGTATTCACTACTTCAGCTTGTGTTAAGCCTAAAGCATGGAAGTTATGACGTGCCAATTCGCACAACTTCGTTTGTTGTTCGACATAAATAGCACGTTTGAAGCTGCGTGCTATAAAGGAGAAATCAACGCCAAAGCCGCCTGTTAGGTCGCAGAACGACCCTTCATAACTGTTCTGAACATGATTTTCTTGCTGCGTAGGAGTAGTCTCTTCTCCTACAGAAGGTCTGCTATAATCGTTATTTAGGTCAGAAGAAGCGAAGTTCTCTACCCCTACAAGGCGTGCAACCAATCGTGCCTTATATTCCGCAGTCTGCTCACTTGAACACTGTTCCATCGATAGATGCGGTGGATAAATGATGTCCTCCTTCGCTGCCCACGATGGCAGTTTCGTGCGTGCTGTCTGCCATCCTGCCAACTGGTCGAGCAGGAAGGGCATATCAATATCAGGGTAGCGGTGGGATTGGAGGGCAAGAAGCCTCACCCCCGCCCCCTCTCCGAGTGGAGAGGGGAGTGAAATGTTATGTTTGCTTAGAACGTCCCGCACATATCTTGGCAGTGGTAGTTCTGAATGACTTATATCCTTTTTCTGCTTCATCTAATCCTATATTTGCATTGCCTTAATAGTCCTTAGAATTTTATTCTTACCATCTATCACAGTAGCAAAGTCGGTAATCACTCCCCTCTCCATTCGGAGAGGGGCGGGGGTGAGGCATCTTTTTTTTACCTCACCACCCTCAAATTCTGCTTTGCCCAAGCCCTTGTACAAAGGTTGAAGTGCCACCACTCTGTACGTAAAGGCATGAAGCCGGCAGCACTCATCACCTCACGAAGGAGTCTGCGGTTGGCTAATGCCTCACGAGAGATAAGACGACGGGCAACGAGGTCATTCTCTTTATCAATATGACTGGCTATCCCCATGTGGTCTACCTTCACACCCATTGGAATCGTATCTATCAAACAACGTGTGGCGCCATCACGCCATGTAGCATCGTTCCATGAGGCTTTACAGATACTGATATCTACAGCCATTCCATAGTTATGCATACCTCCTCCGTGCGCAGGATTAGACACATAGAAATACTTTGGGGTATCTTTCACTGCGTCCCACATCGTCTGCTGCACGCTCATCGGCCGTGTGGCATCGAAGATACAAAGGCTCAAATCAGGACGACGACGCTTCAACTCTGCCTGCGCTTTACGCAATGCTTCTGCACAAGCGGGTAATACGTAGGCGTCACGAAGCTCATGATAGAGTACACGATTACAGAAGTTATCCGTACGAGCATACATCAAAGCCACCTTGATAGAAGGTACTACATGCTTTATATTTACCAACCCCTGCTGCTCCATTGATCGTCCAGCAGCCTGTCGACGACTCATCGTTGGTGTCTGTGCGTGTACACTGCTAACAAAGAATATGGCTGCAAATAGCAATTTAAATATATATCGACACATCATTTCCTATCCTTAGATTCTATCATTCTTTCCATATATTATCCCACGCATTATGAAAGACATTACCTGGGAAAGGATTTATATATCCATCCAACCTCGTACCTTTCTTGCCATTTGCACCCTGTATAAAGCGCAAAGAAAGCATCGCAGGCTCACTATTCATCCGTGAAGTATTCCCTTTTATATTCTTACAAAATGCAATATGCAAACCAGAGAGGAGTTTAATCAGTTGTTTTCGTGACAAGATATAATACTCGGGACTATTCTCATTTTTCAAATAAATAAACACATAAGGTCCCTTAATCTCTTTATTTAAAAGGTCTATATTAATACTCTCAGATAGATTAAATCCTGTTGAAAAGTCTCTCCCTCTCCGAGTTTTTACTTGTATCAACACTGATTTATGCGCCCAAGTGGCATCATCATATTTAATACATACAATATCTATTGCTCTATGATTTCTCACCGCTGTATTTGCATTCAGTGCTACATAACCTCTCTTAACAAGCTCTGTTACGACAAGTGCCTCACCATAAGCGCCTGTCATCTGGGATTGATTATTACTCATTATTTAATTATTACCACTTTATATCTTTGAAATCAAAACCTTTCTTTTCACACATTCTTACAAATCGATAATAACCATTATTCGCACCAAAGAGAAAACTTATTCGTTCTGTTAAACTTAAATCGTCATTATCTGTTGGATATTCAGCCAACGTAAGTGCATCTGCTGTGGATATAATCACTTCATAAAAATAATCATAGTTATTACGATATTCCTTCATTAAAAAACTACAACTGCCATTTTCTTCAAGAAAAAACAACTCGATCTCATCAGAATCGTAGATGCATGTATAATACTTTAGGTCTCTCATACTTTTTATTTATTATTATTACAAAGATAGCTATAATTTCTCACCTACCCAATTACCAAAAGTTTTTTATGAAACAATGATGAAAAGGTGAATAGAATATGACTCATATAAAACAGAGAATATCCCATAAATTATCTCTTTTACACTTACACTACCAAAGAAAGCTAACAAGGGCAGACACTGTCTTCCTCTCACGCCCTCTCAAGGTTCGGAAAGAAAGCACAGCCTCTGCCCCTGCCTTCTGTAAACACTATCACTGAGTAAGTCAAACATCATATCTACATGACTTAGTCCTTACCTCTATAGCGTTTATATCTTATTATTTTAATGCAGCCTTCTTCTGCTTTACATAATCGCCAAATACGCGATCTACCTCAGCACGCTGCTCATTATCGAGTGTATCGTTAGCTTGAATCAATCCACGATAATAGGTTTTGATAGCCTTTGTCAACTTTGCTTTATCTGCAGAGTTCTTCTCAAAGATATTGTCAAGGTCCTTGTAAAGGGCTGGTTTCATCCTATTCATAAAGGCAAGCTTACCTGTAGCAGGAGCCTCAGCTTCGGTAGAAAGACTGTCAGATTGCTCTGCTGTATTCACCTTCACTGTATCTTCTGGAGCCGTTTCAGCATCAGAACTAAAGACAGATGATACATCAATCTTACCTACTTGGTCAATCAATGCACCGCCATAGTTATAAAGCAACGCACCGATTCCAATAACAACTGCAATTATCAAGCCTAAGACAACAGTACCTTTACCAATCTTTGGCATACTGAACGAAGAGCCTTCATTGTTCAAATCAGCAAAGAGCTCATCAACATTGCTATAACGATCGCTTCGCTTGAAAGCACAACAACGCTTGATTACCTCGCTGTAAGCTAACGTCAAGCCCATCACTTTCATTATAGTACCGAGCGAATAGATGTCAGCTGTAGCGTCTGCTGTCAACGTCTCATCCTTCATCTCTGGCGCCATAAAGCGTGTTGTATCAGCTATTGGCTTAACATCTTCAGGTGAAAGAACACTGAAATCAATGAGTTTTACATAATCACCCTGTGTTGTAACAAGCACATTTGAAGGCTTCAAATTACGATGAATAACCCCTTGTTGATGCGCATAACGCAGTGCATCAGCAATCTGATTGATGACTGCTATCTTCTCATCGTCAGTATGATTTTCCTTGAGATAAGCCTGTAAAGTACGTCCTTCAACATACTCTTCCTCTATACAAAGTCCGTAACCATCAACCTCAACCAACCCTTGATAGCGTACAATACCAGAGTGATTGAGTCGTTGACACTGTTTAAACTCACGCTTCAATGCATTACGAAGCAACACACGCTCACGGTATTCTTCCTTTAGAGTCTTCAATACAACTGTCTGGTCGCCCTTACGACACTTCACAATCATACAATATCCCTGTGATGGAATAACTTTATATTCAGTATAACTGGCCTTTACTGGAGCATCGGCAGTCTGTGCCTGTTCGTTAGTGGAAAGTTTGTTCTCACTCATTGATATTCGTAGGTTTTAATTGTCTTTACGTCTTTTGTGTACAAAAGTAGTAAAAAAAAACGAGATAAGACAGATATTCAAGGGTAAAAGAGCAAAAAGTTAAAATGCTGAAGCATAGCTTTAAAAGGGAAAAGGAGTAAAAGAAGAATAAGAGAAAAAGCATTAACCATATTACTTTCGATACTTTATTCTCTTGTTACCCCGTCTACAAGCTATTCTATCCAACTTCAAAATGTCTTCTTTATAGGTAGAAAAGCATATCTGACTCTATGCTTAACAATACTCTTATAGCGACAAAACTTGCACTTTTCAGAATTACTTTCACAAAGGAAATAGGTTCTTCCGTTAAATGAACAGATTGAAATATTATGCAGACTTATATACTTGTATAGTATGATTATCCTAAATTAGATGGTTTAACAAAGGGTGATAAACAACAAGATAAAATGCGAACTGATAGGGTGTTTATCCATATTCTACAAACAGTATATTCCAATATTACCACTATTTGTAAACTATTTTCACACGATTCAAAACCAAAACATGCTCTTTTAGCTTCTAAAAGACGCCTAATTGACTTGCAAAAGGTGCCCTTTTGAAGGCTAACTAACGCCCTTTTGAAGTCCAATTAAGCACCTTTTATTTTACTATTTGGTAACTAATTGATTCTCTGTTGATTGCAAACTTGCTTTTAAAACGTATTTTTATCATTATTTGTAGAGGAATTATCTGAAAGTATATAATGATTTTTCAAATCATTATCTATTAAATTAGCTATTGCTTATCACTACAAATAACAAGTCTACTCATCAACTTCTAAACTCGTAAACTATCGATCTGTGACTAATGATTAAACGAATTACATTACGATAAGGATTCGAGTAATTAGCGTAATTCGTAGTCGGTGAAAGTAAAATCATAAAGTTCAAAGTCAAACCTCAAAGGTCAAAGGATATAAAAGAGGTTCAAATCATGAAGTATCGCATACTAACTAACTGGGACATATAAACAAAAATCCCATAACTCATATATCAGAGCTATGGGATTTCCTATGATTGAATAAGCTTGGTAGTAGTCTATAGGGCTACTGCCTGTTGCTTATGATTAATCAGCAAACTTTGCCTTGATGAACTCACGGTTCAAACGAGCGATGTTAGCAATCTTCTCGTTCTTAGGACAAACAGCCTCGCAAGCACGTGTGTTAGTACAGTTACCGAAGCCAACCTCATCCATCTTAGCAACCATTGCCTTAGCACGCTTAGCAGCCTCAGGCTTACCCTGTGGCAAGAGAGCCAACTGGCTTACCTTAGATGAAACGAAGAGCATAGCAGAACCATTCTTACATGCAGCAACACAAGCACCACAACCGATACATGTTGCACAGTCCATAGCCTCATCAGCATTGTCCTTAGAGATAAGAATAGCGTTAGCATCCTGTGCCTGACCAGTACGGATTGATGTGTAACCACCAGCCTGAATAATCTCATCGAATGCTGTACGGTCTACCATACAGTCCTTGATAACTGGGAAACCAGCTGAACGCCATGGCTCAACAGTGATAACATCACCATCGTTGAAACGGCGCATATAGAGCTGACAGGTTGTTGCACCGCGCTCAGTCTTACCGTGTGGAGTACCGTTGATATAGAGTGAACACATACCGCAGATACCCTCGCGGCAGTCGTGATCGAAGACGAAAGGCTCATCACCAGCATCAATAAGCTCCTCGTTGAGGATATCGAGCATCTCAAGGAATGAGGTGTCATCTGGGATGTTCTTCATCTCATGTGTATCGAAATGACCCTGATCCTGTGGACCGTTCTGCTTCCAATACTTAATTGTGAATGATATATTTCTTGCCATTTTAGTTCTTGTAATTACGTGTTTGTACCTTGATTGCCTCATACTCGAGAGGTTCCTTGATAAGCTCTGGAGTCTTGGTGTCATCACCCTGATACTCCCAACAGCCAACATAGAAGAAGTTCTCGTCGTCACGCTTAGCCTCACCTTCCTCAGTCTGGTGCTCCTCACGGAAGTGACCACCACAACTTTCCTCACGATGCAATGCATCATAAGCTACGAGTTCACCCATAAGGATGAAGTCACGGAGGTGGATAGCCTTGTCAAGTTCGACGTTCAAGCCTTCCTTCTTACCAGGAATGAAGAGGTTAGTGTTGAACTCCTCGCGGAGAGCCTTCAACTGCTTGAGACCTTCCTCAAGACCTTCCTTGGTACGACCCATACCTACATACTCCCACATGACGTGCCCAAGTTCCTTGTGGAGAGAGTCAACAGAACGCTTACCCTGGATACCCATCAATCGATCTGTCTCAGCCATAACAGCCTTCTCGGCCTCCTCAAACTCAGGACGGTCAGTTGGAACCTTTGCCCAGAGTGCCTGGTCAGCAAGATAGTTCTGAATTGTATATGGCAATACGAAGTAACCATCAGCAAGACCCTGCATCAGAGCAGAAGCACCAAGACGGTTAGCACCGTGGTCAGAGAAGTTACACTCACCAATTGCGAATAGACCAGGAACGGTTGTCATCAACTCGTAGTCAACCCAGATACCACCCATTGTGTAGTGGATAGCAGGGAAAATCATCATTGGGTTGTAGTACTTCACGCCGTTAATCTCATTAGCAAGCTCACCAGGGTTAACGTCTGTAATCTCCTCATACATATCGAAGAGGTTACCATAACGCTGCAGAATGGTATCAATACCGAGGCGGTTGATAGACTCAGAGAAGTCGAGGAACACAGCAAGACCAGTGTTATTAACACCGAATCCATGGTCGCAACGCTCCTTAGCAGCACGTGAAGCCACGTCACGAGGTACAAGGTTACCGAATGCTGGGTAACGACGCTCCAAGTAGTAGTCACGATCTTCCTCTGGAATATCAGATCCCTTCTTTGTTCCTGCCTGCAATGCCTTAGCATCTTCGAGCTTCTTAGGAACCCAGATACGGCCATCATTACGCAGAGACTCTGACATAAGCGTCAACTTAGACTGCTTATCACCGTGTACAGGGATACAAGTTGGGTGAATCTGAACGTAAGATGGGTTAGCCATATAAGCACCCTTACGGTAGCACTGGATAGCAGCTGTACAGTTACAACCCATAGCGTTAGTTGAAAGGAAGTATGCGTTACCATAACCACCAGTAGCGATAACTACGGCATTCGCTGTGAAACGCTCCAGCTTACCCGTCACAAGGTTCTTAGCAATGATACCACGAGCGTGACCGTCAACGATAACTACGTCCTCCATCTCATAACGAGTATAGAGCTTTACCTTACCTGTAGCAACCTGTGCACTCAATGAAGAGTAAGCACCAAGCAACAACTGCTGACCGGTCTGACCCTTTGCATAGAAAGTACGGCTTACCTGTGCACCACCGAAAGAACGGTTAGCAAGCATACCACCATACTCACGAGCGAATGGAACACCCTGTGCAACGCACTGGTCGATAATGTCGTTTGACACCTCAGCCAAACGATAAACGTTAGCTTCACGAGCACGATAGTCACCACCCTTTACTGTATCGTAGAACAGACGGTAAACTGAGTCACCATCATTCTGATAGTTCTTTGCAGCATTGATACCACCCTGTGCAGCGATAGAGTGTGCACGACGTGGTGAGTCCTGGATGCAGAAGTTATATACATTGAAGCCCATCTCACCGAGAGAAGCGGCAGCACTGGCACCAGCCAGACCTGTACCAACAACGATAACATCCAGTTTCAGTTTATTCTTTGGGTTAACCAAACGCTGATGAGCCTTATAGTTGGTCCATTTCTCAGCTACTGGTCCTTCTGGTATTCTGGAATTTAATGTCTTAGTCATGATTGTTTTTGAATTAAATTTTCAACTTAGATACTTAATTATGCAGCACAGCAAAGGCTTGGTGCACAATGGAAAGCAAATGCAAGCACTACTACGAGGAAGCCGAGCATCAACAGCGTAACATAGATGTTACCAATGGTCTTCCAACGGTTGAACCATACTTTACCGTTGACACCCACTGTCTGCATAGCACTCCAGAAACCGTGAGAGAGGTGGAACCACAATGCTACAATCCAAATAACATAGAGAACTACGTAAACAGGATTAGCAAATGTTACCTGGATGTACTCAAAACCATGACTTGGTGGAATCTGAACATGCATACCTGTAAGCTCTGCAAACATCATGTTATACCAGAAGTTGAAGAGGTGAAGTCCAAGACCGAGCAACACAATAATACCGAGAACAAGCATGTTCTGACTTGCCCACTCTACAGTTGCAGGCTTCTCTGTAACAGCATAACGATTGTCACCACGTGCACGGCGGTTCTGCGCTGTAAGAATAAACGCATAAACGATGTGACAAACTGCCAATGCGCCAAGACCAACAGTAGCTACTACTGCGTACCAATTGGCACCCAACAGCTCACAAATCATGTTGTAAGCCTCTCCAGAGAAGAGCGCAACAAGATTCATACAGCAGTGGAACGTCATGAATAGGATCAGGGCCATGCCAGTAACTGACATAATCACCTTTCTACCAATAGATGAATTGATTAACCACATAAATGTTTTGATTTTAAATATTTAAATTGTTAGAATTATTATTCCTAAATGAATGTAGCGAGAAGACTGTATTCAGCCTCCCTCTCATAATTATTGTTCATTAAATTAGATACCAAGATGTTGGTATGAGTACATACATAATGCGTTGCAAAAATACTATATTTTAATGATTTATCAAAGTATTTTAAACAAAATGTATAGTATTTAGACTTAAAATAAGGAGGCTTAGCCTATCCTAATAAATGAGGACAGTTTTAGAAGACGCACAAACCTTGAAAATTAAACAAAATCTTTCGGTGTTGTATAGTAATTTTAAGCCATCAGTGAAGTGGAACAAAAAGATTAGTACTGGCTGATAAACTCTTCCCATATTAGCGATCTATTAGTACATTACTACGTGTTATTAAGACCCTCTCTTCCCATCTTTAGCCGATGTGTTAGTACTCTGCACATGCCGTGCGATTGGTAAGCACCAATAGTGCGGAGCGTTAGCACCAATGGTGCGGAAGGCTAAATATCTTGCTGTAGGTTACAGAAGTGGAGACAACTTGTTGTTAGAAAGTACCGAAAACAAAGTCAACCTATCTAAAATCTATCCAACGTTTGTTTATTTAAAAACTATTATCTACATTTGCAGCAATATCAATACTACTTTACAAGAACAGCAACAAAACAGCTACTATTCGCAAACAAAGGTGACGAAAAACATTTATTGAATTCAAACATTCACAGAATTCTAATAAATGAATGTATCAATATTAAAGAATTAAGCAATGAAAAAGATTATTTTAAGCTTATTACTTACATTGTCCTGTATAGCTGCCAACGCACAAGATAACAACTTGGATTACATGAGTAGACCAGCTTTTTTGAATTCAATGTTTAACAAATGTGGAACCAAAAAGCATCTACCTATGGACGCTTATGCTGACCTGCATATCGTTGTGGGTAAGACAATAGCTGTCAAGAATAAAGCCTCAAAAGCATACTTCACTATTGAACCTGACGAAGATGATGTGTGCGACAAATCCTATAAGGTTTACAACGCTCATTTTAACGGCGTAAGCGTACAATACAGTACCTATGCTTATGCAGACGTATTATATCTGACTATCAATAAAAAAGATTATCATATAAACGATTATGATGGTGCCTGTGACTCACATATTAAAAACTTAAGGCATCAATATAAGAAGACTAAGACCGGAGAAATCCTAACGTTGACTTGCACCAAAGACATTCCTTTGTTTAGTGACAATTCCAATCGAAGGGTTATCTTGAAGAAAGGTTCAGTGTTAACCTTTAACGTAAAGAAATAAATTCGGGCTTCATCACCTCATTTCTCAGTTTATCATTCACTCTAACATATCACAAACAATAGGGACAGACGCCATCGTCTATCCCTATTGTTATATATTTGTTATCTTTCAACAATCAACTTTTAATCTCATATTGTCCGTCACTTCCTTTTCGTTCTTACCTTGGGAATAAGTAAAGAAGCGCATATTTTAAAAGCCATAAGAAGTACTATATCGTCATCTTACAACGATTTTTTCTATTTTTACCACCCACACTTACTTTCTTTTTAAATGAAAACAACTATCTTTGCAAGGAACAAATAACTTTTTAATCATAAAACATAAGATTCAAAGTATGAGTAAACCTATCTATTTCTTACCTTGGGCTATGAGAATGGTTATTATATTATGCTTGGTAATAACTCATATCCAACAAGACAGCCTTGTTTACATACTATCTGCTTTTACCCTTATATTGATTGTTTTCTGTATCTGGGGATGTTTGAAAAGTAAGACACAGAACATTTTAAAAGCATTGACTGGTAATAGAACGCAAAACATCTTTGATGTCGTGATGTCTGCACTCTTCATAATAATAGGTTTGTATTGTAAAGACACTACTACGGTTATAGAAGGTGGTGCACTATTAACAATATCGGTAATCAATATTATATCACCTATCAAATACCAAAAGTCAGGTTCTTCCGTTAACAGCATAGATTCTTAGTAGAATGAGATTAATCCACATAAACGGAATGATTACTCCCTATTAAATAGTTTTATAAAGGGGAATAAACTACATGACAAGTGCAATTAGGTGCGATGTCTATCTGTCTTATACAAACAGATGATTCCTATTAGCCTAATTAGGCTATTTGGTCCAATTGGGCTAATTAGGCTAATAACTT
>ERZ773069.9-NODE-9-length-132383-cov-15.927272_pt1 | contig 132383 bp, 104 predicted proteins | sample MGYA00580619_ERZ773069 | MGnify/ENA primary metagenome ERZ773069 (study PRJEB29015, sample SAMEA2738007) | human oral metagenome | biome: human oral; feature: human-associated habitat; material: dental | place: China | collected 2108 ...
AGTGCGAGTTCTTTAAACATCTTTTGTAATTTTGCACTTGCTGGTTGACTCTGCGGTCCACACATTTAACGGAAGAGCCTTTATTGTTATTCTGATGAAGAAAGTGAAAAAGAAACAAAAGTCAAGATAAGTTCAATATGAGCAATATATTTCTCTACCCCATATTCACCAAAGATTTTCCCAAAATCCATTCCTAACAAGAATACATAGAATATTCTTGCAGGAATGGATCCCAATCTTTATATATGCTTATCTATTGGCTGTCTGCCACAGATAAGTATCTGCACAATGAACAGAGGCAGTTTGGTCGGCAATCATCAACTTGAAGTCGCCTTCCTCCAATCTCCATTTGCCATCCCAACCTACAAAAGCCAAGTCGTCTGCCTTTAATTCGAAGGTCACAGTCTTGGTCTCACCAGGCTGAAGTTCCACCTTGTCGAAGGCACGGAGACGACGACCATCTGGTACCATGCTGGCAACGAGGTCGCTGCTGAACAGGAGAATGCTCTCCTTGCCTGCTACCTTGCCCGTGTTCTTCACATCCACGCTCACCTTGATAATGTCTCCGTGGCGGAAGTCAGACTTGGAAACCTTCAGGTTGCTATATTGATAAGAGGTGTAGCTCAAACCATATCCGAAGCCCCACTGCTGGGTAATCTTCGCATTATAGTCGTAAGCCCCTTCCATCGTACCCACCTCCTCACTTTTCTTGAAGTCGTAGTTAGCGAGCGAATTGATTTCCTTAGGATAGGTGTAAGGCATCTTGCCACTGAAGTTTGACTTGCCCGATACCAAGTTTACCAAGGCATCGCCGCCCATGTTGCCAGGGATAAGGATATCGATGATACCCTGTGCCAATGGTTCGATGTCGGCGATGAGACGTGGACGTCCTTCATTCAGTACCAAGATGACAGGCTTGCCTGTCTGAGCCAAAGCCTTGACCAGATTGCGCTGGTTTTCAGAAAGCCAGAGGTCTGTCAGGTTGCCCGGAGTCTCGGTATAGGAGTTCTCGCCAATGCAAGCCACAATGACGTCGGCATCCTTCGCTGCAGCCACTGCCCCCAGAATCTGAGGTTCGTTCTCCTCCCAATACTTGCCCTTTTCATTATAGGTAACACCCTGGTTCAAAATAACATTCTCCTTGCCATACTCATTGCAGAATGCCTCATAGATGGTATTATACTTGCTGGCAAACTCATCGGTACGATGGCCCTGCCAGGTATAGCTCCATCCACCGTCCAGACAGCGCATCTGATTGGCATTAGGCCCCGTGAGGAGAATCTTCTTGCCATGCTGCAAAGGAAGGATATTACGCTCGTTCTTCAAGAGTACCATACTCTCGGTAGCTCCCTCCAAGGCGAGCTTGGCAAACTCCTCGCCACCAAACTTAGGATAATTCTTCAGTTTCTGGGTTGGGTTCTTGAAGAGATCGAGACGGTACTTCATACGAAGCACACGGCGACAGGCATCATCGATGCGACTCACCGGAATCTTGCCTTCCTTCACCAATTCAATAAGGTAGCCACAAGCATCGCAAGAATAAGGTTCCATAATCATGTCGATACCAGCATTGATGGCGATGCGGAGCGCATCCTTCTTGTCCTTTGCCACCATTTCACGAGTATAGAGATTGTTGATGTCTGCCCAGTCGGTGATAAGCACACCATCCCATCCCGTCTCTTCCTTCAGCCATCCTGTCAGGATTTCCTTGTTGGCGTGCATCGGCATACCGTTGACGGAAGCGGAATTCACCATCACGGTCAAGGCTCCAGCTTGCAGACCCGCCAGGAAAGGAGCAAAGTGCTTCTCTCGCAAGTTGGCAGGAGAGATATAGGCTGGTGTACGGTCTTTACCAGTCCAAGGCACGCCATAGCCCATGAAGTGCTTCATTGAAGTGGCGATGTGATACTGGTCGATGTTATTTGGGTCCTCACCCTGGAAACCATAGACCATGGCCTTGCCCATCTCTGAACTGAGATAGCAATCTTCTCCAAAGTTCTCCCAGATGCGAGGCCAACGGGCATCACGACCGAGATCAACGGTAGGACTGTAAGTCCAAGGCACACTCACCGCACGAGTCTCATAAGCAGTAGCCTCAGCCGAATGGCGAGCAATCTCACGATTGAAGGTGGCAGCTACATTGATGTTCTGCGGGAAGAGGGTACCGTCTTGTGTATAAGTAGAACCGTGGTTCTGATCGAGACCGAAGACGCAAGGGATGCCGATGCGCTTCATCGAAATCTTCTGGATTTGCTCGATGTACTTCTCCCACTGCTTGGCGGTTGGTGCGCAAGTGTTAGGAGCGTTGAGGATAGAGCCAATCTTATAGCGAGAAAAGATAGAATCGGTCTTGTGCTCGTCGATATAGAACACACCGTTCTTGTCGTTGGCACCAAAGAGGTCGGTCACCAATTCCATCATCTGACCTATCTTTTCCTCCAAGGTGAGTTTCTTCAGGGTTTGTTCTACTTGAGCCTCTATCTTAGGGTTGCTTTTGATAACTGGAACATTGGCACTGGTTGTATAAGCAAATGCCAACATTGAAATAGATAATAATAATTTCTTCATAAGTTCAAAGGCTTGACGTTTTATGATAAAACGGAAATCTTTCTAATATTTTATTCGATAGTTACTTTCTTTACGGTGTAACCGTCACCCACGAGGAGGAAACCATCCTGCTCTGTCAAAAGTTGGATAGATAAGTCGGTCAGTTTAAACTCCCATTTAGCAGGTCCATCCACCATGATGTCGCCACGCTCTGGGTCGCCCTTACCAGTAAGGATATTGTTCCACCAAGCAGTGGCAGCAGTACCCTGACCATTTCCATTCACATAGACACGGAGGATGGTGCCAGCCTTCACCTTTGAGAGGAAGGTATCCTTCAAGGCATTGAATGGTGTACCCCATGTCACGGCAAACTCACCTTCCCAGATGGTGTTCTCCATAGATGGGCGAGCCTCGGTGGTTACCTTGATGGTACCGCCAGCAAACTGTACACCATTGCCATCTACCAATGTAATGTCGTAATCGCCATTGGCGAGGTCGGAAGGAGCAGTAACTTTCAATGTCGTACCCTCATCAAGAACTTTGAAGGCAACCTCCTTATTAGCAATGAGAACTTTCTGAACGAGACCCAGGTTCTTGCACTCGTGGATGGTTGTAGTTTCTCCTGGAGCTACCCTAAGCTCGATGGTATTGGTACCCAAGGCTGGGTCATCGGCAGCAGGAGTCACGGTAACGTTCAAGGTGCGGGATGTGGTCTTGCCCTTGGTGGTGGTTGCCACAATCTTCAGTTCATGATTACCTAAAGGCAAAGTTTGGTCGATGGTAGTACCTTCGGCAATCTGAGTGCCATCGAGCAACCAGGTCACTGTGGTGTAGTGAACAGGAGTCACCTTGATTTCCAACTTATAATTTGTCTTGCGATCTATCTTGGAATCAGCCAAGTCGGTGTTCAAGATACGTGGATCGTCATTTTCGCTGACAGTGAAGTATGGATCATCGTCAGAAGAGCAAGAAGACAAGGTAGATGTACCAGCCAGTGCGAAACTCATGGCGAAGAGCATCATCATAGCCTTCAAGACTTTTCCCTTATACTGTTTCATTGTCTTATTCATAATTAATTATTCTATCTATTGTCCTATAAAACTTAACATTTAATACTTAACATTAAACGCTTAACACTACTTGCTGTATCCCTTTCCGAATGGAGGATTGAAGTCTGGCTGAAGGTTTACATCAGCCTTGTCCCACCAGAGGCGCTTGTGCCAGTCGTCTGTACCACCCATGCGGTCGATGGCAGCCTTGTAGTTGGCACTGTTGTACTGACCTTCCAACTCAGGATACTGCAAACGGACAGGCATTGACCAGTTAGAATCTGTGTAAGTAAAACCATTCTTGGTCAAGAGATCACGATTCAAGATGGCAGGATAATCAGAGCGGCGCATGTTTGCCCAACCCTCAGAAGGGTTCATCATGTGGAGAATCCAAGCCTGGGTGTTGATGGTCTCCTTAGGATTGTCACCCAACGGATTATTGGCAATGAACGCATCTATCTCTTCCTTGGAAATCTTGTTGGATGTAAGATAGTAGTTGTTGAGTAACTCCATGCTGGCACGAACACCAGCCTCGTAGTGGCTCTCTGCATCACCACCCCCAACATTCCAACCCTTGGTTGAAGCCTCAGCCTTGAGGAACTCCACCTCGGCATAGCTCATCAAGTCGCCAGGACAAGAAGGCATCTCGAAGTCGATGTTCAGGCAAGGACGACCTGCTCGGGCTATATAATCAGAGTTGGCATAAGTGTTCTTGTCTATCTCCGCATACTTCTTCAAAGTGGGAAGGTCATCAATCGTAGCTGGATTCATCCAGTCTGTGTACCAGGTAGCACCAGGGTTGCAAGGCTCTTCACCGAGATTCTTGCTCCGGAAGTAAGCCAGGAAATCATCGGTCAAGTCGATGTTCTGCTCTTTGTCTGGCTTCACCTGACTACGTTTGATATTGTAGTAGTGACGGCAGATGCGATAGAGGCGAGGGTCGTTGGTATTCTGCAACTGATAGAACAAGGTAGAGCATACCATGGTAGGCGATGTGGCATCCTGACCATAGAGAATCTCTCCTAAGGCATTGGTGCGGAAATCGTAGTCGTTAGCTCCATCATAATAAGTATAAGGAGTATCGGCATATCTGATGTAAGCATCATCTGCTGCACTGGCGATAGCACCGGCAGCAACAGCCTTCTCAAACTCTTCCTTTGCCTTCTGTGGATTAACATCTGAAATGCGCATGGCATAGCGCATACGGAGCGCATTGGCATACTTCTTCCACTTGGCTACATCACCACCCATACTGGTGACATCACCAGAAATGCGATCGGTACCAGTGCCAAGTTGCTTCTCACAAGCGTCAAGCTCCTCAAAGAACCAGCTGTAGAGTTCCTCTACGGTATCATACTTAGGGGTGGAGATGCCTGAGATGTAACCCAGACCTGCCTCCAAACAAGGCACGTCACCGTAGGTATCTGCCAAGACTGCCGTGAGATAGACACGATGGATACGAAGTGCCGCATTCAAGTTTGCCTTGTCTGCTGAATTGTGGATGGCATCCACAAGGTTCTTGATGCTGACCTCATAGTAGCGGTCCCAGACGCGACGAGCAATGTCGTCCTCACGGAAGTTGGAACCTGCATAGTTGGTTACGTTCCAACCACCAGCGAAATACTGTGGAAAACCTGAGATATAGTTACGGTAGGTATCCATCAAACTGAAGTCACCGTAAGTCTGCAACAAAGCAGTAGTCAACTGTGCGTTAGGGTCGAGCTCGCTCACCTTGGTCTTGTCGGTATTGATGTTACTCAAGGTTTCATCTGAGCAAGAAGTCATCGCAGTGCCGGTTGTCATCAGGGCGAAAGCCATCATCAGGCTGCTCTTACCTATATATTTCTTGATTATATTGTTCATTTTCATACATTATTATATATTAGAACTCTTCTAAAGAAATTGATTTATTTTTTCGAGATTAGAACTTCACGTTCACGTTTAAACCATAGCTCTTGCGAGATGGTAGAGAGCCATATTCCAGACCGAGACCAGAGGTATTGTAACTGGAGTCTGGGTCGATGTTAGGAATATTCTTCCAAATAATGAATGGGTTACGAGCCACGAAGGATACGGTCAAGCCCTTGACATACTTGCCCAGGATGCTCTCTGGGAAGGTATAGCCGAAAGTAATCTCACGACACTTCACGTAAGAGTTGTCGTAAACGAAGGCACTCTGCACGCCATTTGCCACATGCTTCCAGTAATCCTCAGGATTCACGGCGATGTCGTTCTTACGATAAGTACCATCGCCATTGTCGATGACACCCTCTACGACAAATCCCTTGCAGTTACCTGTTTCACGCCATGCGGCAAGGTCCATACCCGAAGCCTTGCGAGCCTCCTCAGAAGTGTACCACTCCTCACGGCCTGCCAATGTTCCCTTTGCCTTACCTGTCTGGTATGCGGAACGCATGGACATAGAGTAGATGTCGGCACCTACCTTCACATCGAATGCAGCAGAGAGGCGGAAGTTCTTGTAGCTGAAGGTTGAGTAGAAACCACCTGTCCAGTCCCAAGTAGAGTTGCCGATGGTCTTGATTTTCTGGTCAACCTTTGGAAGACCAGTAGCTGCATCGACAACCACCTGACCCTTGTCGTTGTAGAGGAAGTCGTGTCCACGGATGGCTCCATAGTTCTCTCCTACCTTGGCACCAACAGAAACACCGCACCAGTATGCCTTCGCCAACTCGAAGTAGTCCATGCCATTGGTGAGCGACTTCACCTTGTTGGTATTCTTCGAGAAGTTGACACCCAAGTCCCAAGCGAAGTCCTTGATTTGCAAGGCACGGGCATTGAGGGCAATCTCGATACCCTGGTTCTGAATCTCACCGGCATTGATGAGGCGGTAAGCATAGCCAGAGGTAGTGGTTGAAGCCAAGCTCAAAATCTGGTCCTTGGAGTTCTGGTTGTAATAGGTGGCATCCAAACCCAAGCGTCCGTTGAAGAACTTCATCTCCAAGCCTACCTCGTAAGAATCTGTCATAGTAGGCTTCAAATCCTTGTTTGGCTGTGTTGAGTTGGCTATCATACCGATGGTATAACCCGAGTAGCTGTACTTGCCCGTGGTATAGTTTAGTGCCAACAGGTATGGATCGGTATCGCTACCTACCTTTGCCCAAGATGCGCGAATCTTACCGTAATTGATAAACTTCTTGTTCTTGATAAACTCGGAGAAAACCAAGCTACCAGATACAGAAGGATATATATATGTATTATTGCCCGAAGGGAGCGTAGAAGACTTATCTCCACGGATGGTTCCCTCCAGATAGTAAGTATGCTTGTAGCCAAGGCTCGCGCTGGCATAGAGAGAACTGATCTGTTTCTTGTACATGCTCTCACGAGTATTCTGCTCCTGATAGTTCATGATGTTTTGTATTCCATTCATCTGCTGGTTGAGACCGACGTTGGTAGTGGTCTTGTTGTTCACCTTGAAGATGTTACCACCAGCGGTAGCATTGACATCGAAGTCTCCCCATGAGTTATTGTAGAGGGCGAGTATCTCGGCGTTGAGTGTGCGGTTGTTGAAGATTTGGTCGGTAAGCTTTCCGGCAGGAGTACCTGGAGTTGTCTTGGCGATGAAGTCCTCGAAGTTCATGTTGTTGATGTCGGTACCGATGGTACCCTGCAACTTGAGGTGGTTGTCGATGTTCCAGATGGCCTTACCCGTAAAACGGAACACGTCCTTGTCGGATGTATTGCTGTTCTTATAGAGATCCCAGTATGGGTTCTTGTTATACTGGTCGTTACCATTCCAGTTGGAATAGTTGCCGTCGGCGTCCTCATAGTGCTTCAACCAAGCCTGGTCGTAGGTACCCGCCAGAGTCATGAGGTTCTTACCCACGTTGCTCTGGGAGTCACCAAGGGCAGGACGGTTCTTTACCTTCTCACGAGTATAGTTGGCGGTGAAGTCGAAGTCAACAGGACCTGTGGAGGTATTAACACGGAGGTTGAAGTTGTCACGACTCATATTGGTGTTAGGCAGGATGTCCTTGTTGCGCATATCGGTAACAGAGAAACGCATACCCGTCTTACTGGAATTAACAGAGAGGATGGCAGAGTTTTGGGTGGTGAAACCTGTGCGGAAGAAATCGGAGGCGTTGTTAGGGTGCATCAAGAATGGACGTTCCTCGCCATCGAAATACTTGAACATGAAATCATCGGCCTTAGGTCCCCAACTGGTATTGGTACCAGAGGTGCTGGATGTAGGCAGCTCGCCATTGTAACCAGCGCCATATATCTCCTGGATGTCGTCCCACTTAGCCAACTGGGTATCGACAGTGTAAGAACCATTGTACTCCACGGAAATCTTATCCTTCTCCGCCTTCTTGGTCGTAATCAAGATAACACCGTGGGAAGCACGGCTACCATAAAGGGCAGAGGCAGCAGGACCTTTCAATACGGTCATCGTCTCAATATCATCAGGATTGATGGCAGAGATTCCATCACCCAGATCATAACCGCCACTTTCACCAGCACTGCCAAAGTTTGTATTATCCAAAGGCACACCATCCACCACGTAAAGAGGTTGGTTATTGCCTGCCATTTCTGTATTACCACGAAGGAGCACGCGGGTAGAACCAGAAGCACCGCCAGCAGTGTTCTGCACAACGAGACCAGCCACCTTACCTGAAAGAGAGTTGATGACGTTGGTTTCCTTCGCCTTGCTGAGTTCCTCACCCTTCACTTCCTCCAAGCCATAGCCGAGAGCCTTGCGGTCTCGTTTGATACCGAGGGCGGTGACAACTACCTCATTCAAGACCTTACCATCCTCTTGCATCTGTATTTTCATGCCATTAGCAGCTTTCACGGTCATCGTCTTGTAACCGATGTAGCTCACTTCGAGCGTTACTCCAGGCTTGCAATTCAGCGTAAAGTTACCATCCAAATCGGTTACGGCACCGTTGGTTGTACCAGCCACCTTCACGCTTGCACCAATCAAGGTTTCGCCAGTAGCATCCACCACTGTACCCTTGATACCTTGGTTCTGCTGAACGCTCATAGCAGCATTGTTCATCTGGGCAGCGAGGATAGCAGAAGTAGGCATCCACATCAAACCTGCACCGAGCATGCCGAGAAACATGGTTTTCTTTCTCATAATAGATATTTTGTTTTTAGTTTAACATTATTCTTTCCCAAAGATTCCTTCGAGAATCCAAGGAGCATTCACCTTCATACTCTTGAAACGGTCGAAGATGCCATACTTCTCAGAGCCGTTACCGAAGTGGTTGTTGTCCCAAACGAAAGTAGAGAAGCCTCGTTTGCGAGCCTCCGTAGTCAAGAACTTACAGTAGTAGGTCATGTTTTCATGCACTTTCACTGAGTTTGACTTATAGTGGTCGGTTACTCCCCATTCTCCTATTACGATACCCAGTCCTTTGTTACTCCAGGTATTCATTGCCTTATCGAAGAAATCCGTCATCGTCTTCTCGTTTTCAGCAGGTATCTTGCCAACATCCTTGTAGGCATCACCCCAGTAATCGTAGGCGCAATCGCCGGCATAGCTCCATGGCTGATAGTAGTGGAATTCCACACTCATATAGTTGTTGCCATTGCCTTCGGCATCCTTCGGAATGATGAATCCTCCATTCTCGATGCCAAACCAAGGGTTGCAAACGTAAGTCTGTAAGATGAGGTGGCGCTTGGCATTATTGCCGCCTGTGGCACGAACCATATCCACGAATATCTGATTGTAAGCATTCTGCACTTCGAGGTTCTCGGCAGTAGGCTTGCTCCAGTTGTCCCTGACGTGAACCTCATTGGTACCGGCGAAAGCCAAGCGGCTGTCATAATTGGCAAACTCAGAGGCTATATTCATCCAGAGGAGCGCAAGCTTTTGGCAGTTTTCATCCTTATATTGATAGGTAGGACGACCTTCGAGCCATTTTTCATGATGCGCATTGATGATAACCTTGAGGTCATTATCCAGACACCAACCCACTACCTCCTTGATACGAGCAATCCAAGCCTTGTCGATGCTCATCGCCTGAGCATTGGTAATGTGGCACTGCCAACGGATTGGAATCCGGATGGCATTGAAACCTGCCTTCTTCACGGCTTGTATCATCTTTTTGGTGACAACGGGATTGCCCCAAGCTGTCTCTGCATGGATGGAACCGTCAGGGTTGCCAATCTGCATCGACTCTCCATCCTGTCCAGGAGCTGAGCACTCGAATTCATTGCCGAGATTCCAACCTACTACATCCTTGTTCCATTGCTTGGCGGTAGGAATCGATTCGCTTGTATCAGGCGTATCCACCACCGAAGGACTTGCACTGCAAGAAAATACAGTAAACATACTTACAAATAGCAAGCAGATTTTCAAAAGGTTCCTTTTCATTATTAAGTTTATTGTTATTTATGCTTAATTGTTTATCTATTGCGAGTTATTGTTTAGACTTGGCTGCAAAAGTATAGAAAAGAGGAAAAAACCAGGTTAGAATGCAAACAAAAAAGGTTTCAAATCTGACTTATCGCCAGGTTTGAAACCTTATATTTTGTATAAAACTAACTGAATATCAGATATTAGTAACTTTACTCTCTTTACTAACAATTTACACTGTTCATTTTAGTCATACTTACTCGGTGACACCCCGAAATGCTTCTTGAAGACTGTACTAAAGTACTTTACGTTTACAAATCCTGTCTTCACAGAGACATCCAAGACGCTATCGCCTTGCTTCAGATACTGGGCTGCCTGCTCCAAACGGATGAGTCGTATAAAGTCTTGCGGTCCTTGTCCCGTCAGAGTCTTCAACCTGCCATAGAAGAGGGTGCGGCTCATCGCCATCTCCCGGCAAAGGCGGTCGATGGTGAAGTCGGTGTCGCTCAGGTTATCGAGGACGAGACGGGTTGCTTTCTCAACGAAAGCTTGGTCCATCGGATCCAATCCCAGTTCTTTTTCATCGGAAGATTTATTCTTTTCATCGGAAGCGGATGGCATGGAAGGTTCGCTTGGCAACAGGCTCTTTTGAGACGATTGCCCAGAGTCCTCTCCTCTGACGATGGCGAGACTTCGCTCCATATAGTATTGACTCAGACGACAACGGTTCTTCAACATGCTCGCTATCTTGCTGGCAAGAATGGCTGAGTCGAATGGCTTGGCAATGTAATCGTCTGCTCCAAGGTATAGACCTTCTATCATGAAGTCGCGCCCTGCCTTCGCTGTTAGGAGGATGACAGGCAGCCAACTGGTTTCCTTATTTTCCTTGATGCTACGGCAGAGTTCGTCGCCCTGCATACCCGGCATCATCACATCCGATACTACGATGTCACACTCACCATTCTCTGACAGATACTTCAAGGCAGCCTCACCACTCTCCACATCCACCACATGGTATTGGTCGGCGAAAGCCATACGGATGTATTGACGGAGGTCTTCGTTATCATCGACAAAAAGGAGCGTGTCCTTAAGGGATTCCTCTGATTTTATTTTTTCATCGGCAGACACGGAGGTATCTGAAGTTTCTGGCAGACTTGCTGGCTTGGAAGAAACGGGAACATCAACATATCCGTTATCAGGCAATACAACCAAGAAAGCAGTTCCCTTGCCTTCCTCGCTCTCGAACGTTAACTTTCCTCCCAGTTTCTGCACAAGCTGGCGAGTGAGCATCAAGCCCAAGCCACTGCCCATCTCCTGAGAGTTGACCGCATTGGAGGCACGGAAAAAACTCTGGAAGATATGCCTTGCCTCGGATTTCGGGATACCGATGCCGGTATCGCTTACCTGGATGCAGACCTGCTTGCCAACCTCATCGATCGAAGCAGAGACGGTGATGGTTCCACCCACTGGCGTATATTTTACGGCATTGGAGAACAGATTCTCGAATATCAAATCCATCATAGAAAGATCGGTAGAGAAGGTATACTGTCCACAGGTTGTCAACCGAAGACTGATATGTTTCTCCTGGGCAGACATCTGGAACTTATCCACCTGCTGACGCAAGAGGACAGACAGTTCCACATTCTGCAAGTGGACTTGTGTCTTCGCTACGGCTATTTTCTGGAAATCAAGCAACTCGGTCACCATCCTCAGAAGCTTGTCGCCATTACGCAGTGCCATCTCCAAGAACTTTCGGCTCTTATCGCCCAGTGTAGTATCCTTCGCCAAGTCGGCAAGAGGTGCCAGCACAAGACTCAAAGGGGTACGGATGTTATGAGCGGTATTCACAAAGAAGTTGATCTTGTCATCGTAGTACTTGCGATGCAAACGCTCCTTGTAGTAATCCCAGCCGAAATAGACTATAACACCTAAGATACAGAGATAGGCAATCCATGCCCACCAAGAGTTCCACCATGGTTGGGCGATATGAATGCGCAAGGTGGATTCTCCCAATATGCGTCCGTTACTCCTACCCATTGCCTTGACATGCAGGGTGTAACTGCCAGGAGGCAAATTGGCGAAACGAGCCTGCTGGTAGGCAGAAGGCACACTCCACTGATGGTCATACCCCTCCAGGTAATACTGATATTGGATGTCGTGCTGATACGGATAATTGATGCTCTCGAAATGCACGATGAGGGTTTTCTCATCATGAGAGAAACTCATCTTTCCTTCTTGCAACATCTCGAAGAGTTCTGCATGCCAATCTTCCAGTTGGTCAGCCTCACCGAAAGTCTTTCCTTCCACCTCAACACCCGTGATATGAAGAGGAGCCTTGTAGTTCAATCCCCTGGCAAACTTGGATGCCAAGACCACAGCTCCTTCACTGCTTCCGAATATCATTCGCCCGTCTTGCGTTCGGACCACAGCCATACGCTTGTACTCCCGCTCCAATCCCTTGAAGAAGTTGAGATTGGTCACCTTTCCATGATCTATGAAAGCCAGTCCCTTGTCGGTACTCATCCACACCTTGCCAATGGGAGTCTTGACCAAGGCATAGACGGTGTTGGAAGGCAAAGACTGCGAGATGGTATAGTTCTTAACCTGGTGCTTCTGCCAATCGTAGAGGTACAAGCCTCCTCCATCGGTGGCTATCCAGATATGCCGTGCATCCTGAAAATCCATCGCATTGACAAAGAAATTATAATCGACTGACGGAAATTCCGACGGATAGAAGAATCGACTGACACGAAGGCTTCGCTTGTCGATACGATAACATCCATGGGTCGTTCCCACTGCAATAATCTTCTTATCAGGAGACTCCACGATACTCTGAACTTCATTGATTGGCAAGTAGTTAACGGAGTTATCCACTTTTCCATTCTTTTCTAATGATGATGGGATATGTACCAGATCTCCATCCAAACAACCTATCCACAAGCCTCCTTCGCTATCCTTGAAAATGCTATACACATAGTCGGTCTTTAACTTGCCATTCGACACAGAGTAAGCCCGACTACTGCTTCCATCGGCATGAACCTGAAAGATGCCATCACCATAGGTTCCCACCAAGACCTTGTCATCGGCAGTCTGACAAAGGGTAAGCGCCACCTTATTATATAGGGAATGATGCCACAGATGGGTTTGCTCGTCATAGATGCTCACCCCCTTGTCGGTAGCATACCATATTTTGCTATTGCGGTCCTGTGCATCCACGCTCTGCATAACATCGTTCACACCATTATTGATAAGCGACTGGCTGTTGAGATACTCATGGCGCACAAACTCCAAGGTATGCTCCATAGGAATAGCCATATCCACACCTCCTGAATAGGAGCCCATCCAAAGGTCGCCAAGATGGTCCTTGCAAAGGGCATAGACGCCATTGCCATGCAATACATTTTCCGGTCTGCCATCCGTATTCAAAAGTAGATTCGTCTTACAAGTCTTCTTGTCGTAGGCATAGACACCTGCTCCATCCACCGCCATCAAGATGGTGGCTGCATCGTAGGGGATAATGGAACGAACAGGGATGAGCGGAATATCTGATAAGGATGAGAATTGCGTGAGAGAAGACAATGGCTTCCATGTTCTGTCATCGAGCAAGAGAATGCCACGATGGAAAGTTCCCAACCATATCTGATGAGCCTTCACGTCGTGATAAGACGAAAGAACGGAATACCCTCGCAAGAGCAATCGAGGCTGGGCTGCATTTTGTGAATAGGCGAAGACTCCCGAAGGAGAACCTATCAATAATTGTTTGCCGAAGAATCGGATATGATTGACATATATGTTCTTCAGAATGTATTTTCCTTTGTTCGACGAACTATACGCTGTTTTGTCTTTGCTACCAGCAATAGATAGAGGAGCCATCATATACACGCCCCTATCTAACGCCATCCAAAAGCATCCCTTGTCATCAACCAACAAGTCATTGAGCACCACACTTCCTCCAAGTACATTCATCAGATTGACTTTGAGTTGGAATGTGTCTTTCACCTTATTATATATATAGATCTTTCCTTTATTATCATAGGCATAGATATGCTGTTGGCTATTCTTAGTTAACTTGATGTTTCTGCCACTGGCATCACTAAACTGCATATCCGTAGCCAAGGTATAGTTTCGTACCTGTTGACCATTGTACCTGTCAACGCCTCGCTTGGTACTGATCCACATAGCACCATCCTCAGCCTCAACTATCGAATACACACGGGCACTGGAGAGCCCATTGTCCGTATTGAGATTCGACAACATCAGCATATTGCGGGTCAAATGTTCCTGAGCATGGAGCTGCGAACACAGCACAATGCACAAGAGCCACAGGAAATCAACCTGTAATCTTAGGAAATATGATAAGCCTTTATTTTTCATTTATCGGTCCAATGTATTAATTTCTTCCAGTCCCTTGGTTTGCTTCTTCGGCGTTATGCCGAGTCCCTTCAAGCTCTCCACCCTGCGCATCACGTTGCCGCTTCCATCGTAAAGCTGCTACCTTGTCTTATCGAAGGTCCTGGAAAGACGGGTTATCAGATCGTCAATACCCAGGAAGAAGCCGAAGGCAAGCCCTATAACGATTCCTATTACTTTTTTATATTGAAGTTGTCTTGACTTTTTATTTTGTTAAAATTGAGAGGATTTCTTATCTTTGTATTAGCAAAACCAAGCCTCAAAATCCTCTCATGTACAAAGTACTATACAAAGATACAATAAAAATGAAATTCTACCTCATTTATCAGTTGCAAAACGTGGATATATTTGCCAAAGTAGACTGTAAGAGGTAATTCCATACATTCTTTATAAGCTTAAGACTGGTTGTCAATAGTATATCCTTCCAGTTTTATCGTTCTTCACAGCACAGGTTCTTCATTGCAAAACCGTATACGGACATTTTCGCATGCACTTTTGTTTGACAACATACAGTTTTTGGGTGAGGAGTTCTCGGAACGCTTCTTCTTTTACTCCTTGAAGAAAAGATGTTTTGGTTTGAATTATGTGAATTATAGTGGAGAAGAACTGGAAAAGGCTATAGGGAAGGGAATGCCAGATTATTATCTGAGATATCGAAATAGGGTATTCGTATTTGGATGTAAGGATGTTCAGATGGCTGCAAAAATGAAATTAAGCGGTGATTAAGAGACGATAAAAAAACAATTTTTGAGAAGTATGTCATAAATTCCAAGGGGCATGCGAAAGGGGGGTGGCAGTTGGCAAATATGATTGGCAAAAAGATACCAAGCATATTGAGCGAAGTTGATAAGTGGGCCGCTAATGGTGTGAAATTTATCTACCCCGTGATAGTGTACCTCGATGATTGTTTTGATGTAGAAGACCCGAGCTATTTGCTGAATAAAGAGTTTCAACGAATCATTGGTGTAAAGAAAGTTTCAGCAGATTACGAAGTGAAGGATGTAGTGATGGTGAATATTGAGCAGTTGATGAGAATAGAAAAATTCTTTGCTGCCGAGAAGTTGGATTTGGCTTATCTAATAAATTGCTATATTGAGTATAAGGAAGAGTTTGAATTAAATCAAGTGTTTCCTTTCAATAAATACATATTTCAAGAAGCGAGAAAGGTTGGGTATGAGTTGAAAAAGATACGTGGGTTTGATGAAGTTTTTGAGAATTTGGAGATGTTGGATAGGAAAAGGCTATGATGAGTGAGACTTGCTCAAAGAAAGAATATGGTCCACCACTCTTTTTTACAATTTAAGCTATACTTGTGACTAGTCAAATAGAAAACACTCAATCTTACTTTTTTATGGGTGTAATAAAGGGTGTAAATCGCATAACTTGCTGATTTACACCCTTGTTTGCGGAGAGAGAGGTTTGTGAACCAAACTCTGCTAACTCGTTGTAATTAAATGTCCTATCAATTTTGACAAATCGGTAGTGTAGCATTTTTGTAGCAGTATTTTGACTGCTTAGTGACTACTATTCTGACTACCTTTTGAAAGCACAACAGCTCTCTTTTCTTGGGTACAAAGGTATATAAAATTGTACTGACCTCCAAATCTTTGTACCATAAATATTTAGAGATTTTACTGCTACATTTTCCAGTGCAAGGTGCAAGCCCTTATATATAAAGGGACTTGCACCTTGCACTGGAGTTTTACAAAACAATAATAATTATACAAAGATATAAGAGTAATAAAATGTTTTAGATTTAGTTCGTTATATTTATTGGTACACTGTGTATTCCGCTACTAACAAACAAACTTGCACCGTCTGCAAGACGGATTGCATAGTGTGCAAACATTTGCATGTGGCGGGTTGCTCTTGTAACGGTGCTTTAGTAACTTTATAAGTATGAAAAAGTTATTGGAAATGCTGAAGTCAGCAAGAGTGAAAAATGGTTATTCGCAGGAGTATCTGTCTGTTATTCTGAAAGTTAGTTCGAGTCGGATCTCGCGCTGGGAAAGAGGAAAGACAGCAATGACTCTTGAACAAATTCTGATGTACGCTTCAAAGGTGGGCATCCAGTCTACCAAAATATTTGAGTTTCTTGCACGTAATGGGCAGCCCGGTCCTTTACCTATAGCAGAAATTCATCTGGAGGTTTTTACTGAGGAAGCATTCAGAAGACTTTCACAGTTAGTCAGTGAACTTGGAATAGAACATGTAACAATTAAAACCAAACGATTACGCTGATGGAAATAATAGCAGTAGAAAGCCAAGCCTATCAAGAACTGATAGACAAGCTCAATCGTATTGAGCAGTATGTTGAGCGCACCTCCCGTCTTATTCAAGACATTGACGACGAGCTGGAGATGACCACGAAAGACCTTATCGGGACTCTGAATGTTTCAGAGTCCACCCTTTACCGCTGGCGCAAGAAGCAGTTGGTACGGTATCGCTACACGGAGGGTGGCGATGTACGCTACTTCTTCAAGTCTATCGTGATAGCCACGAAATGTAACCGACTCCGCGTATCAGGTATGAGAAACGATGAGGTTCTTGGGCGGCTCAACCGTTTCAAGGACAATCTCATCATGAGTTCATGTCTTAACCCTAAAAACCGACAATTATGATAGAAAAGGAACAGATTCTTTTACTTACACAAGGAGGTTTGAATGTGTTTTCACATTTCCTTGGCTTTGAGGTAAACCTTCATCGCAACTTCCGAAGTCCTTTCTATGACGACAGGCGGGCTTCCTGCCATATCTACTACGACAGGAAAACTTCTTCTTACAAATTCTATGATCATGGAGATACCACATATTCAGGGGATTGTTTCTGGTTTGTGGCAACCCTCCGTAACTTGAACCTGAAAACAAGTTTTCCCGAAGTATTGGAAACGATTGTACAAGAACTTGGATTGTACTCTTTATGTGATGGTGAAAAGCATAGCAGCCATATCACGTCAGCATATAAAAAAACTATTGTTCCCACTCCTAAGGCTGATATGAACAAGTGCACGGAAGAACGTCCATATAGTTTTGAGATACAGCCATTTGACGATGGGCTGCTGAACTATTGGGCGCATTACGGCATCCATGAGGATACACTCCGTCGCTTTCGTGTACGGAGTCTTAAGCGCTATGAAAGTGTATCTGCTGAAGGTAAGAAATTTGAACTTTATGGATCACCTACGGAACCTATGTTTGCCTATATCGGAAATGGCTATGTAAAGATATACCGACCTCACAGTCCAAAAATCCGCTTTCTCTATGGTGGACGGATGCCTGCTACTTATTGCTTCGGAATGGAGCAGATTCCTGCCAAAGGAGACATGCTCTTCATTACAGGTGGAGAAAAGGATGTACTCTCATTGTATGCACACGGCTTCAATGCGATTTGCTTCAACAGTGAAACGGCACAGATACCGACAAGTATCATTGAGAGCCTTCAGCTTCGTTTTAGGCATATAATACTCTTGTATGATGCGGATGAAACAGGTGTACGGGAGGCACATAAACAGTCTGAACATCTGGCGGAATACAAGGTCTTGAACCTGTTACTTCCGCTAAGTGGTACGAAGTCTGAAAAAGACATTTCAGATTTCTTTGCCTTGGGTAATGGGGCAAAGGAACTGAAAGAGCTGCTTGCCAAGATGTTCTCAGATCTATATAGCCAAACCATGATGATGTTACGTTCCTGTGAGATTGATTATGAGAATCCACCAGACATTTCCAAATCGGTTGTGGCAGTGAATGGTGTTCCACTAGGAACGCAGGACAATCTGTTCTGTATTACCGGAGGTGAGGGTACGGGCAAGAGCAACTATGTGGGTGCTATCCTTGCCGGGACATTGGGAGAAAAACGATTGCCGATAGAGAAGACCTTGGGATTGGAGATTACCGCCAATCCCAAAGGCTTGGCGGTCCTACACTATGACACGGAACAGTCCGAGGCACAGTTGCACAAGAACTTGGGTAAGACACTGCGTAGGGCTTCATTGTCGGCAGTACCGAAGTTTTACCATTCCCTGTACCTTGCCTCTCTGTCCCGCAGGGACAGGCTGAAACTTATCCGTGAGAGTATGGACTTGTTCCATCACAGGCATGGAGGTATCCACCTCGTGGTAATTGACGGAATAGCCGACTTGATACGTTCTGCCAACGATGAAACGGAAAGTATTGCCATTGTGGACGAGCTTTATCGCTTGGCGGGGATTTATAATACGTGCATTATCTGCGTGCTACACTTCGTACCGAATGGAATCAAACTCCGTGGGCACATCGGTTCGGAACTTCAACGAAAGGCGGCAGGAATACTCTCCATTGAGAAAGACGACAATCCCGAATACTCGGTCGTAAAAGCATTGAAAGCCCGTGACGGAAGTCCGTTGGACGTACCGATGATGCTTTTCGGCTGGGATAAGGCTGAGGACATGCACGTCTATCGTGGCGAGAAGTCTAAAGAGGATAAGGAAAAGCGCAAGACAGATGAACTCATTGCCGTTGTCAAAGAAGCCTTCCGAAATTCTTTCAAGCTCACTTACCAAGAACTTTGTGAGGTTCTGATGCGCGAAATGGAAATCAAGGACAGAACTGCAAAGAAATACATCGCCTATATGAAAGAACAACGTATCTTGGCACAAGATACCAATGGTAACTATCAAAAAGGAGAACTATGTCGCACTTAGATTACAATACAGAAGATACATGGCAAAAACGCCTGTTTGACAAGTTGATGAATGTCGAGGATAAGCTTGACCAATTACTTGTCTTGCAAGAGCAATCTGTCAATACGGCTGTCCGTCCGCCTTTGAAACCCGAATACTTGGACATTATTGATGTATCCAAGATTCTCAAAGTGGAACAAAAGACTATCTATAACTGGGTGTGGGCAGGGAAGATTCCCTACCTCAAAGCAAATGGACGTTTACTCTTCCTAAGGGAAGAAATAGATGAGATGCTACGGAAACAAGGGAACTGGTAGTCATCCGTTCATTATTTAATGCTTGTTCAACAAAATTGAACAAGCATTAAATAATGAACGAAAAAATTTGCAGTTTGATTTTTGTTCACTATCTTTGCAGTGTTCAATCCTATTGAACGGCTATAAATATTGAACAAGATATGTACGGAATACAGATTATAGAACAGGCGGTCGGTGCGATAAGGAGACAGTGGGAGAATTCTCAAGGTGTCATAATCGATGCGCTTCAGCCAGAAACGCCTTCGATGGAACAATACGTCAGAATTATGGGCATAGAGTTCCGATGCCTTGTTGAAAATGAGATAAATGGAACAAATATCCTGCGCATTGAAGAAAAATCAAAGAGCTGTATGGGGACCTACAAGGGACCTGTCATATTGGTTGCAAGATATGTACAGCCATCTGTCTATGGAACTTTGCGTAAAATGGAACTTAACTTTGCTGACACGGTAGGTAACTACAATATACAGTACACGAAGGGCAGGAAAGTGATATTCCACCTTTCTCACACAGGGGAGAAAGCCCCTGTGAATAACAACAAAAACTATCCTATATTCCAAGAAGCAGGCCTGAAGGTAATTTTTTATCTCTTGCAAGCTCCTGAGAATGTTGGCAAATCTTTTCGGGAAATCAAGGAGTATAGTGGAGTTTCGATAGGTACTGTCAAAAATGTGATTGATGAATTGGAAGTCCGTAAGTTTATTCTCGTAACTCAGAAGAAAAGAGTTCTGAAAAAACGTCGTCTTTTGCTTGATTTATGGTCGGAAAACTATCGTCAGATATTAAAGCCCAAGTTGCTGTTGAAGCAGCTGGATTTTCGCACACCAGAACAAAAAGAAAAATGGGAAGAAATAGCATTACCAAATGGTATGTTATGGGGTGGAGAGTGTGCATCTAATTTATTGAATGGTTACCTTACTCCGGAACTTTTTGAACTCTATACAGAGACACCTTTCTCCAATCTGATGAAGACCGGCGCAACACGGACTACCGAAGGAGTTATTTATATATATCAGAAGTTTTGGAAAGGCGATGTAATGCCCTGCATTTTGATATATGCCGATTTAGTAAGTAGCGGAGACAGCCGTTGTATTGAAGCTGCAAATAAATTATTAAAAGATGAACTTTCAGATTTCGAGTAAGAAGATTGGCAACCCCCTGTTGGTTGAACTGCTAAGAAAAGTCAGTCATTGTTTTGCTGAGATTGGGCAGGATTTCTTTGTTATCGGGGCTACTGCGCGAGATATTTTAATTCGGCAGTTAGTAGGTATAAGTTCAGGGAGAAAGACGAGGGATTTAGACCTCGCCATAGCCATTCCCGATTGGGATGCATTCGAAGAGATTAAGCGGGCATTATTAGCACGAGAGTTTCAAAAAGACGGACAGATGTATCAACGGTTCTATGATGGCGAATACGAAATTGACATAGTACCATACGGAGATATAGAAAGAGAAGATGGATACATATACTGGCCTCCTGAGGAGGATATAGCTATGTCCGTTAAGGGGTTTGCTGATGTGCTGAGTGATGCTATTACCGTAACGATTGACAATGAATTCGACATCAAGATAGCATCGTTGCATGGATTATTTGTATTGAAGTTCAATGCTTGGTTAGACAGGAATATCCAAACGAATAAAGATGCCGTAGATATGGCATTCATTCTGGAAAACTATTTCATTGCTAACTTGAATAGGAACTTGCATGCAGAAGTGTATGATTGGGAAGACTTTGATGAGATTGTTGTCGGAGCTTATTGGCTTGCTTATGACATTGTCGGATTTCTATCAAAAGAGCATCTTTGCCACTATGAGCAATGTCTGCGGAATGAGATAGAGAAAAGAGAAAATAGCAGGCTGATACAACAGGTTATAGATAGTAGCAGTTTTTTTTCTTATGAGAAACTGTTCCTCGCATTTCAAAAAATGATTGCCGTATTTGATAAAGTTTTGCATGGTGAAGATCCAGATTGAAAGCTTAAGTATTCCGGCTGGTAAAGAAAATGGAGATTACATTCTCCAACGAGAATTGCCTAATGGAGCAACACTCATTCTACTTGCAGATGGGATGGGTGGTTTGTCATTGCCGGAAAGTGCTTCAAAAATTGTTTGCGAAGCTATCTCAGAATATTTCGTAAAAACCGATATAATTGATTGTACGGAACATATCCTCAGGAGCATCAAATATGCTGATGAGCGTCTGGCTGCTTTTTGCAAGGAGAAGAAATCCAAGATGGGTGCGGCTTTACTTCTTGTATATATCAGTGATGCTATGCTCTTCTACACATCTTTGGGAGATGTGCGCCTATACTATCGAGACAAACAAGGAGAAGTAATTCAACTAACAAACGATGATACCATTATGCAAGGAGCAGACACTTATCTGACAGCTTGCATTGCGGGAAGAGGTTTTAGAAACCCCATTCAGGTTCAACGTTTGCCATTGAATATGGGTGATTCTCTGCTGCTTTGTAGTGATGGCTATTACAAAGTTCATGATATTCCCCATTGTTTTCTCCATAAAGAACAGACACCTCCAACATTGATAGCCGACGACAGCTCTGTTGTTAGAATAGAAATTATACAATGAACCTGTCAAATTCCATGATACGGTTTCTCAAAAGCGTCAAATACTTTATTTCAAGTACTTGGCGCTTTTCGATACAATAAGACATTCTACATCTTCCACTTTGGTTTTGAGATAATAACTTTGCTCGTAATGTCATTGTTGTCGGATACATTCTGCTGACTATTGTTCTTGGGAGATGTGGGCAAAGGTATGTTGTCTGTGTTTTTTGAGAATGAATTCTTATAAGAACGGGATTCTGATATGACATTTACTGATTTACTTTGCTGTATGGCACCATGCTGTGCCTCTTGCCCTATATCCTCTTTTTCCTCCTCCGGCGGTGCAAGCGTAAGCGCAATCTTTCTGTCAAGTTCTGCTGCCTCCCCTTTGAGAGCACGCAGCTCGTCCTCTTTCTTCCAAGAGCCATTGGCAATATTCGTGTAAACGTCCTTGTTGGCCACAACTTTTTCCATTTCCTTCTCGTGCGACTCTATTACCTTTGGAATACGCTCCAAGGCATTAACGAAGTTCTGACATGCGAGTTTCGGGTCTGTTGCCAACTTTCCATTATTGTAAGTGTAGTAGATAGACTCCTGCCCTTTCACAAAGAAGCGGTTCACCGAGCAGTCGAACAAGTCCTTGGAAGTGCTCTCTGTCTTGACCATGATGGAAAACCCATAAATCTCACCAATTTTGTTGTACTCGCCTTTGGTGCGAGCTTTTTCGTCTATTTCTTGCAGACGGGCAGCAATAACCTTGATGTCGGTACTGTCTTCCACACCTTTGATTGTCAGTTTATTGACAGGTAATCCCTCGGTATCACGCTCCACGCGCTGCTCAAAGAGAGCCAAGTCAGACTGTGCCTCCTTGATTTTGTCCGTATGAAAGGACACGGAACTTTCAATCTCTGCCAGCTTACCCGTTGCAGCATCACGCTCACGGAGAAAGTTCTTACGTTCTGATTCCAAGGTGGTAATCTTCTTATCCAATCTTGCTTTTTCCAAAAGGTCGGTATTGCCTGAAAGCACTGCTACATACTCTGAGAAGTTCATGCCGCTGTCCTCGTCCATCGAACCCTCGTCGATGGTGCGACAACCAAGCTGGTTACTTTTCAGTTGATTGATGAACAGCTGCTTGTTATGCAGCAGGTTGAACTTATAACTGTCCAAAGAACGTTCCACGGCATAGATAATCACATCGACTTTGTTGTCGGCAAACTCTTTGGCGATGAGGTTTCCTTTACGGATGGCACGCCCGTTACGCTGTTCCAGATCCGACGGTCGCCACGGCGTGTCAAGTTGATGGACCGCTACGGCACGTTGCTGGGCATTCACACCAGTACCCAACATAGAGGTAGAACCGAAGATAATGCGAATGTCACCGCGGTTCATCGCATCTACCATTGCCTTCTTAGCTTTCTCGTTCTTGCATTCCTGAATGAAGCGTATTTCATAGGATGGAATATGATAATCCTCTACCAACTTTCTCTTGATTTCCGAATAGATGTTGAACTCTCCGCCGGGCTTGTAAGTTCCCAAGTCCGAGAAAACAAATTGCGTTCCTTTCTGTGCATTGTACTTTTGGTAATAGTTATTGAGCATCTTGGCACAGTGGCTTGCCTTGTTGTCGATATGATCTGAGTATCCATTTTCATCTATCATGCGTAGATCTAAGCTCATCTTGCGGGCGTAATCCGTTGCAATAAGCATCTTTGCCTTTTCCTCGCTCTCACTCAGAGGTGCTCGTCCTAAGATCGTGGCATCCCCTTTCTTGGCAAACTCCATCAGCTTACCGATGAACGCTTCCTGTTCGGGCGTGGGCGGTATGTTGTGCAGTATCTCATTCTTCTCCGGTCTGTCGATACCGATGTCCTTGGCAGTGCGAAAATCGCAAATCTCCGCATAAAAGTAATGGGGGTGAATGTAATCGACTGATTACTAATAAAAAGCAGAATATATAATCTGATAAGGTGAACGACTAAGAAACGAGCGAGTTTCTTTCCCTTTCTTTATTCTGCAAAGTCTCAAAGAACTCTCTGTTTGATGTTGCAAAGATAGCGATATAATTCATATAAGCAAAGTATTTACGTTGTTTTTTCAATGAAAATCAACCTTAGACATTTCTAATTCTATAAAATCGCCATTTTAAGGTATTGCATATATCTATGAACAATGGTAATTTTGCAAAATGATAATCAAAAGAATTCTTTTAATCTTCATCATTCTACTTCTGCTGTTTCCCACTGCTAATGCTACTATTTTGAATTTAGTTGTGGGTGATACTATATACCCTACTCGAAAACATGTTTCTTCATTACATAAAACGATAGAACTCGATGAAGTTCAAGTTATTGGACAGCGGAAATTGTTTTCCATAAGAAAAGACACCACGTTTATCAATACTGATTGCCTTCGAGTAAGGAAAGGTGCTAACTTGGAAGACTTAATCAGGAATATTCCGGGCATGGAATACGACAAGGCGAACAGGCAACTATCATTCAAAGGAAAGCCATTGAACGGCGTAAACATCAATGGCGAGACCTTTATGGGCAACGACATTATCGCAGCGTTGGAGAATATGCCAACCGATGCAGTGGAACTACTGAAACTGTATGACATGCTCAGCGCATTGGAGAAAATGACGGGAGTAGATGATGGTGCCGACAATTATGTGCTGGACATCAAGACCAAATCTACCTACAATGGCAGCCTGACAGGAACACTAACGGCTGAACACGGCAATCGCGACAGACGCAGGGATGAGGTACAGGGCAATCTATTCAATGCCGATGGCGAAAACACCTCGCTGACTTTGCGCTCTGACAATCTTAGTAATATGAACATTGGGGGAAACAATTTCCAAAACATATTGTCGGGCAATATCGTGAAGAAATTTGGTAAGAAAATTACGCTCAATGCAAGCCTCTCACTCAATGCCTTCCACAATGGAAGCGAGAATCATGACTATGATGAGCAATATCTTTCATCGGGAACAAAATATCGGGAATCAATGCTGCTTTCCTTGAGCAAGAATCACAGTAATGCCGCAAACATAAATCTGCAGTATAACATAGACAAAAAGACTTTGCTGAATATAAGTGCAAATGGAAACTTCGGACGGTCAGACAACCTGACTGACAACACAACATACCTATATGAGCGCAATACGGCTGCGGACACGCTGACCTCGGGAACGCTGCGAAATAACACAAAAAGCAATGGAAAGAATTACCATGTATCTGCCGACCTCACACGGCGGATTGGCAAGGCTGGGGCATCATTTACCGTGAAGGCGACACTTGGCGGTAACTCGAATGAAACTAATAATACCAGCCTTTCACTGACGAAATTCCACCACCTGCGCAACGCTGTGGGCGGAGATTCACTACTGTTGCGCAATCTTTGCCAACAACTGCCCACCCTGCGCAACGAAAGCAGAATATCATTGCAATATACCCATCCTTTTGGCAAACAGTTGAAATTGCAGACAGGGTACGGACTGCATCACGAAGAGGATAGAAACACAAGCAACACTTACGACTATACTATACCGAATAGACCATACATAGATAGCCTAAGTTATGAGAACACACTATCTATATGTGGGCAGGAACTCACCCTGAGAATGGATTATAAGGGTAAGCAATGGAAGATAAACAGTGGCATTGATGTAGAATGGCAACGCAGGAATATCTGCCGGCAACACAATTCGGAAACAGTGGACTATACAGTCAAGGCTACGGAATACAAGCCCAAGTTCGGCGCAAAGTGGAACAACGGAAAAATAGAAGTTGAACTGCGTTATAACGGAAACACACAACAGCCTTCCATACAGGCTTTGCTGACACTTGATGACAAGAGGCACATAACAAACAAATTGGCAATAGAGCCGACTTTTAGTGCAATGTTGAAGATTAGTAATTCTATTCAACATTTGTGCTAAAAGTCGGCTCCATCGCCAATTTGCCAGCCGTTATGCGGCAGCTTAAAAAAAGACGACACCAAACCAAAAAAATCATCTTGACAACCACCCGACTTTGAACTACGAAGGATGAAATTTTTCAGGGACAACTTCCAGCATTTCCAAAAAACAGTTTAACCATTGACTTGGAGACAAACAAACAATTTGAGCATTAAGGTTTAAACCGAATTTTTCCGAAATTGACCTGACCTGACTTTTCCTGAAAATCGACTTTAAAGCTGTTTTTACAGATAAATCAGGTTTCTCTAACAGACAGGAAATAAATGCTAAGTATTTGGCTTTAAACTTAAAATCAAAAAATAAGTGTTTTCTTTTAATGTTTAACAGGGCTGATTTGACAGTTGGCGGTGGCAAGAAACTTTCAGGACCTACCTCATAGACAAGTTTCAAATCAAAAAAAGTATGATAGAAAACGGTATATGGATTGTAAAGCTTCCTCGAAAATAACTTTTGTGTAGGTTCTAATTGAAGGATAATGGAACCTCCCAGAAAATTTCCAAGACTCTCAAACATCAGGATTTTGAAAATATCGGAAGTAATGCCATAAGGAATATTTGACACCACTTTGAAAGGAAATTTCGGAACTGCAAAATTCCTAAAATCACAACCGACAACTTGAACATTTCGGGCATCAGAAAATAATTTTCGTAAATGTTCAACCAAAGCTGTGTCGTTTTCAATAGCAACAACATTGTTGGCGATTTTTAATAAATGAACAGTAAGAAACCCCTTGCCTGCCCCAATATCTAAAACCGTATCCTGATTACTTATATTTGCTTGTCTTATTGCATCTTTTATTAGCACTTTATCAATAGTAAAGTGCTGACCCGTAAAACGAACGGGCAATTTCTTTTTTGTCATTAGTAACTTCTTACAGGTGAATACTTCTTGAGTTCAACTTATAAATGCAACTTTTTGGGTGCGGATAATAAGCAATAAAAACATTTATTTTTCAGAGAGGAAAGAGAGACAATGTCCCCCTTTCTCTCACTCTGAATGGATAAAGTTTGCTATCTTTGCTTTAATTGTCCGTCCAAAGAAAAAAAAGTTGCAGATGAGCAAACATATAACCGAGGAACAAAGGTATGCAATTTTCTATGATGTTGCAAATACCGATGAGCAAAAAAGCAATAGCGGAAGCTATCGGAGTAGATAAAAGCACTGTTTACAGGGAGATAAAGCGCAATTGCGACGCCCGAAGTGGTAGCTATAGCATGGAGCTTGCCCAGCGAAAAGCAGACAGGCGCAAGCAGCAAAAACATCGCAAGGAAGTGCTTACACCGGCAATGAGAAAACGGATAATAAAGCTGTTGAAGAAAGGATTCAGCCCGGAGCAGATTGTCGGCAGGAGCCGCTTGGAGGGAATTGCGATGGTATCTCACGAAACGATATATCGCTGGATTTGGGAGGATAAGCGGCGGGGTGGCAAACTGCACAAATATCTTCGCAGACAAGGTCGCAGGTATGCCAAACGTGGTTCTAAAAATGCAGGGCGAGGATTTATCCCAGGCAGGGTGGATATTGATGAGCGTCCCGAGATAGTGGAACTGAAGGAGAGATTTGGTGATTTAGAGATAGATACAATTATTGGTAAGAACCACAAAGGTGCCATTCTTACCATTAACGACAGAGCAACAAGCAGGGTCTGGATACGCAAGTTGTCGGGAAAAGAAGCCATCCCGGTAGCTAAGATTGCAGTATGGGCACTGCGGAAAGTGAAAAACTTAATACACACAATTACGGCTGACAATGGAAAGGAGTTTGCAAAGCACGAGGAAATTGCGCAAAAATTGGAAATAAAATTCTATTTTTGCAAACCATACCACTCATGGGAACGTGGTGCCAATGAAAACACCAACGGGCTTATCAGGCAGTATATCCCAAAGGGTAAGGACTTTAGTGAAGTAACCAACAAACAGATTAAGTGGATTGAAAATAAACTCAATAATCGACCTCGTAAAAGACTTGGATACCTCACGCCAAACGAAAAATTTAAACAAATTATTAATCAGAATTCTGTTGCATTTGCAAGTTGAATTCAGCTTATAATAAGAAAGGAGATGAAGAATTTACTTCCCAACAGGACATTTTATTCCCTAAAGTGTTTGATGTTGATGGCATGCGAGTTTTTATTTATTGGAAACTTCCACATCCTGTGGAAAAGCTCTATCCATATGTTGATTACAAAATACGGAAAATTTCAAAAGATACGTTAGTTATAGGGGATTATACAGACTTTGTGTTTGTTAATGGTCATGGTAATGCCCCAAATCGGGAATTGTCAAAATAAAAAAATAATAAATGTGGGGTAATACTCCAAATCGGGAGTTATTGAAATAATTATCTGATTATCAATGTACTTTCCAAAAGATAAAGTATTAGGGCAGAGTGGAAAAATCGTTGAAACTGGTCCTATGTAATCGTTCAAAGTGACCCTTTTGTATCATCCAAAGAGGGATTGGACATTCGCGGTACGATACGAGTATGGGTGTTATGATTTATCAGCATTCATTCTTCTCTACTCCCAAAGGATTTTGTCAGTTGTACTGCTTGCTGTTGTAGTCTGATGAGAATTTGGGAATAGGTTTCGAGTTTGCCGAGCAGTTGTTGAGCAGTGGCAACAGAATGATAAGTATTGAGGACTTTCACGACTTCGTTGTACAGAACTCCTATCTTATGAGCCAAGGCAACGATTTCTGAGAGTTTCTCCAAGTAAGGTTCTTTTGCAGGGTCTTGGGTGATGACCTTAAAAGATTCACCAAGAAGCCTTGCTCGGACAAAGTCGCTCTTTGTCTTTGCTCCCGACTTGCGATAGAGTCTGATAAGTTTCTGCTGGTCTTCGGAATTAGGTATTCTGATGTGCCATCTGTCCCATCGTGGGCAGGTGGCACATCTGCCGTCTGGCTTCTTTTGTTTTTGCTTCTTCATTGCTTTCTAATCACGACTTTGGAGTGATTTAATCCCCTTTCGGGGCAAGGGTCTTTGTGGTACAAATGGCAATTTGTGGTACAAAGACACACCTTGCTGATGTAGAAAATGGGATTATAAGCCCCTGCTGTGTTACTGCATTCATTGAATACAGTAACTCGGCGTAGGCTTGCATTCGAGGAATGCAGTAATTCAGAGTTTCCTCCATCTTTCCACATCTTCCTTGTATTGGTCGAGGTGTTCCCGCAGTACCTGTTCGACATATCCCGAAACGCTCGCTCCATGCTCACCGATTCTCCGCACCACGAAGTCTAACTTTCGTTGGGTTTCCTCTGATACATACACGGCTTTGCGGTGGCTGTTGCGAAAGGGCTGGAGATATTTCCCCTGAAACTCGGATAATTGCTTTCTGTCCTTTGTTTTTCCCATTCTTTGATGAAATTCTTCGGTAGAAGTAGCCCTTTCTGTTGGCGACAACGCTGTTTCTTGATAGGACGGTTGAGAAAAATCCTTGTTACTCTCCTTGTCATTTTGTTCCTCAACTTTATCAACAGGCTCAAACCTTCTCTTTTCCTCTTCATAATCGAAGGGCTGGTCAAAATCGGGTAACTCTTCGGGCTTGCGGAGCTTAACGCCATAATTTCCCATATCTCTAATGGCTTGTTCCAAGCGTTGTTTCCTTTTTTCATCTATTCTTGCCATAATTTCTTGGGTATCGGGTTATAGTGTTTTTCAAGCATGGCTTGTATGTCGCTCTGCTTGTAGAGTATCTTCCCTCCGATTTTGTAGAAAGGAAGCGTTCCTGAGTTTCTGTACTCTTGGAGCGTGCGTGTGCTGAGCCGTAATTGGCTGCAAACCTCCTCACCCGAAAGGTAAACCTCACCATTCAGCATCGGACGGGCGGTAGAGCAATACCGCTCCAACTTCTTCAAAGTGCCTTCCATCAGTTGTGAAAACAACTGCATCTGAGGGTCTTCCCGCGTAATGATTTCATTCTCTGCCATAATTCATTCATTCTTTGATTTCAATCCTTGACTGCATTCAGCATTTCACAGATGTCGGTCTGTTTGTAATAACACTTATGTCCAATCATGGAGAAAGGGATTTTGCCCGTATCTCGGTATGATTGTAGGGTACGCTTGCTGATGCCTAAACGCTTGCACACGGCTTCGTTGTCGAGCCATTGCTCGGTCTTGGGAGGATTACCGATGAGTTTTTCCACACGATGGATAAAGTCTGCAAATTCGGAGCGATGTCGCTCCCACGCTTTGCGGTCGATGATAATGAGTTTCATTGCCTTAATTTTGTTTTGATTACTTTATTGTTACTCAGCAAACAAACTGTTATGCAGTCCATTGCCGTACTTCTCGGGTGCAAAAGTAACCCCTCGGAAGCACCACTGCAAGAAATGAGGATAAGCAGGGAAATAGAGAGAAAGCAATAGAAAAACAAAGGAAATCCGTCTGTGTTATTGCGGTAATGAGATGAGGTGCCGGCTCGTTCCTTTTATTATCTTGTTGTTTTATCGATAATTCGATAGTTCGACAAATCGAGATGTCGAAGTGTCGATAGATAGTTTTATCGATAGATTATTTTGACGATATATAGTTTTGACAACAGATAGTCATGACAACAAATTGTACAAACAATAGATTGTCCGTATTATCGTCAGTCCTATCTGTTGTTAGTTGTTACGCCTTGCGTCCAAAGAGCCTGAGTATGCCGTATTCTTGTCGTGCCTATACTCTCTACGGCAGCCCAGCCCTGCAAGGTTGGGAGAGATGAATACGACCGCATGGATATAGAAAATGGCAATACCACCTTGAAACAGAGAAATCCTGCGGTGGAGATTCTTCTCTCCATCCGCAGGACTCGACCTTGTCAGGGCAGACAGGCTGCCGTTGTACCTTTGCACGATAAGAAACGGCATCAGGAACTTTGCGTGCGCCGCCTTTGCCTACAACGCCTTCAGGCTTGCTTCCTCCGTCAGTCTGACCGTTGGCAGATTGTTGCTCTCGATGAGCAGCACTATCGTGCCTGTCAGTTCGGTGTAAAGACGGCCGTATTGCTCGTCAGAAGCCAATGTGTCCGTCAAACCGAACTTGTCGAATGTGGCTTGAACAGCCTTGTTCGACAACAGTATAGGTACGAGTTTCTCTGGGAGCGGTGCAGGAAGTTCCCTTTCAAACTCGTTTTCCAACACGGATATAAGCGTATCGTACTTGGAAAAGTGCAAGCCTTGATACAATGCCTCGCTTGCCATGCTCTCCGCTTCAATGTGTGTAAAGCCTTGTGCTACAGCATCGCAGTAAACTGTGAGAGCCATATCTGCCCGTGCAGTGATAAACTCCGTATCTTGCAACTTTTCGGGGTGATGCTCACTCATGTAACTTCTTAACTTCAATCGGAAGTAGGAAAGTTCCTTTTTGTTCTTCTGTTTCATTGTTTTTCTTGTTAAAAAGTTGGACTTCTTTTTTTTGAATCATTCATTACGGCTGTTACATCCCAATTATGGGACTTGACTTTTTCGGTGTTCTTGACGGACACAGCCGTAAGGCTTTACGCAGTACCCTTGTATGCTCACTACCCATCAGGGGTTGCATTTCCTTGGCAATCTTGCTCTTGGTCACCCGTGCATAAATCTCGGTCGTGGAGATGAAGCGATGCCCCAGCATCTTGCTCACCGTCTCTATCGGAAGTCCGTTCTCCAGACAGATGGTCGTGGCAAAGGTGTGCCGTGCGGTGTGCGAGGTCGCTTGAGTATGCGGTGGCAGTCCTGCCTTAATACATATCTCCTGAATAGTTCTATTGAAATTACTGTTGCTGGGAAACTCTCGAAAGAAAAGCCCCTCCCTTCGTCCGTGGCTCACAATGGCGAGTATTTTCTCGGCAACGGGCAGCAACGGGACAATACTTCTGTTCTGTGTCTTTGTTCGACAGAGCGATATGTACCTACGCCCATCCCCGAATGTATAAACATCGTCCATTCGGAGTTTCTTTAAGTCTGAGAATGCCAGCCCCGTGAAACATCCCAAGAGGAAAATAAGTCTGCAATGGTTATCTGTCGAGCGGTGCGGACGGTAAGCCAAGAGTTTTTGCAGGTCGTCCGCCGTAAGTGCATTGCGCTCGTAGGTAGGCGTTTCTATGTCTATGAGTTCAAAAGGGTCTTCACGAACGTATCGCTCCTGCAATGCCTTGCGAATGACCTGATGCAAGTGGCGTAGGCGGTTGCCGACACTGCTTTCCTTGTTTCCCAAGTCCCGAAGCATAAAAAGGCGATAGTCCTCAAGCAAAGTCTTGTCCACCTCTGTGGGCATACAGTCTGCCCTGTCCCTTACTTGCAGGAAATGAACAAAACTCTTGTAGCTGTCCTTAAAAGCCCTGACAGTTGCCTTGCTTAATGTTCTGCCCTGCAATTCCTCCTTGTATTCACAAACGGATTGATATAGCTCCGTAAGTGTTGGCATGGGGCGACTTTGCTGCATATAACGCTCCTTGAGGTATTCCGCCGTGATATAGTTTTCTTCCCTTAATGTACGTTCATAGAGTGAATGCAAGCACTCTTCTATTGAGTTCAGTTGCAGATTGATGCCGCTTGAATTACCTGTTGTCGCCTTGATGCACCCTTTTCGGGCAAGCCACTCGTCGGGGGAAGTTTGCAACTGCGTGGAAAACGATGAGGACGTTCCATTACAGGTGATACGGCAACGGATTACGCATAGTCCGTCTTCATTGGTCTTGCTTCTATCTATGTAGAATAGTATGGCAAATGTACTTTTCATTGTTCTGCGGTTTTAGTTGGTCAGTTGATAATGTGCGAGTTGTGGAAGTATTTTCTCTATGTCCAGAAAGACACGCTCGGGAGATGTCTCCGCATACACTTGCGTGGTTTTGATTTGACTGTGTCCGAGCATTTTGGAAACGCTCTCAATGGACACGCCCTCCGACAGTGTCATCTGAGATGCGAAGGTATGCCGTGCCATGTGATAGGTCAGCGTTTTCTGAATACCGCAAAGCCGTGCTATCTTTTTGAGGTGTATGTTTACCGTGTCGCATCCGGGTATGGGCAGCAGATACCCCTTGGGCGGTTCGTGTCGGAAAGCCCTCGTGTGAATGCCCCGATAACGCTCGATAATGGCAGTGGCTTCGGGAAGTAGGGGGATGTGGCACACGTTGCCCGTCTTTATTCTCGGCTTGCGTATCCAAGTCATTCCCGCTTCGTGAAAGACGTGCTGCTCCGTCAAGTGATACACGTCGGTATAGGAAAGCCCCGTCAGGCAGGAGAAAAGGAACATATCCCTCGACACTTTTTCATAGCCTTGCAATTTATCTTCTCCCAAGGCTGCGATAAGACCTACCTCCTCCCTTGTGATGTAACGTGGAGTACCCACTTCCCAACGAATGGAATGGTTGATGAAGGGATAGGTGTCAATGATGTGCCGTTTATGCAGGTCTTTGAGCAAGGAAGCCAGCATGGAGAGATAGCCAGCCGAAGTGTTGAGCTTGAATCCCTTTTCTTTGGCGAAGTAGTCCTCCAAGTCTTTGATAAAGGCGATGTCGGCTTTCTGCACGGGAATATCCTCCACACGGTAGCGATACCTGACGAAGTTTGCCAGATGCTTGTGAAAGAGCAACAGGCATTTTAGTCTGCGTTCGCTGCGGTCTATGCCCACACGCTCACGGAAGCGGTCGATATACTCGTCTGTATGATGCAGCAGTCCTTGTGACTCACTGTTCAGTCCGAATACAAGCTCCCGTACTCGCTCTGCCGTGATGGGAGCATCGGATTTACCCGAAAGAGACTCATAAACCTTGTGTATGCTCACCTGAAGGCGGTCAAGTTCCTTGTTTACCGATACGGCTTCGGCACTCTTGCCCAGCAGTCGGTTTTTGCGACTGTCCCACAAACGAGGAGTACACGAGCATTTGCAACTGAACTGTACCATAGAGCGTCCTGCGCTGATGCGTCCCATGATGGGACTTTTTCCGTTTTTGTCCTGCGTACCTCTCTTGAGGTAGAAAAGCAGCTTGAATTTTTCTTTTTCCATTGTTTTTTACTTGCAAAATTACACTTCTTTGAGGAACTTTGAACGATGCAAAACATTGATAATGAAAGAGAAAACTCCGTTTTAGTTACCACTTTCAGCCGTCCTTTTCCTTTCATCGTTTTTCGAACGATTTGGTAACTGAACTCCCTCCTTTTCGCTCCCTTTTCTGCCTGTTTCCTATGATGCAACCCTAAGAAGAAACAAGCAATATCCGCTGTATTTCAGTCAGATATGAGTTTTATGCCATTTTCTGCTTTCTACTCCCATACTTCCGCATAAAACGCAGCCAGCTCCGGAACCTTGATAAATGTTCTGAAGCGTTCCTTCTGAATAATCTCATTCGTGATGGAAAACTCATAGTCGGTGGACTTCTTGGCAAAGACAGCAGCCCATGCGTCAAAACTATTGATGCCTTGCCTTTCCAAGGCTTGCGGGCGCAGATACTTGAAAAGCAGATAAAGTTCCGTCAGACTGTTGGAAATAGTTGTGCCTGAAAGGAAGGTTGCGCCCAAGTCCTTGCCGGACCTCTCCTGTATGGTACGAATGGCAAAGAGCATGTTTAAGGCACGTTGTGAGCCATCGGGATTGCCCAAGCCCGACACACGGTCGTGGCGGGTATTGAACATCAGGTTCTTGAATTGGTGGCTTTCATCGACAAAAAGGTGATCGATACCCATCATCTTGAAATCTACGGCATCGTCCTTGCGCTCGGCTATGCTGTCCTGTATATTCTGCAACTTGGCTTCAAGCGTCTGTTTGCGTTTTTCCAGTCCTTTGAGCATACCACGGGATATGTCTCTTCCTTGTTGTCGCAACACTTCGAGATTCTCTTCCACGGAGTCCAGTTCCTTTTGCATAATCGCTTCTTGTATCTCCAAAGCCTGCGGTATCATGCCGAACTGTTCATGCGTGAGTATGATACAGTCCCAGTCGTTGTTTTTGATGTCGTTGAAGATACGTTGGCGGTTCTGCTTATTAAAATCGTTCTTACCCGGATAGAGCACCTTAGCATTAGGATAAGCTTTCCTAAAGGTGTCGGCAATGTCAAAGACATTTGCCTTCAGACCGATAATCATCGGCTTGTTTGCCAGTCCCAAGCGTTTCATCTCGTAGGCAGCCGTACACATGATTAGCGTTTTACCCGCTCCCACCTCATGGTCGCAGATACCGCCGCCATTGGTTTTGAGCATCCACACGGCATCCTTCTGACTCTTGTACAGATCGGCAATGCCCAATCGTCTGAGGTCAAGGTCGGGAAACGTCTGATGCGTACCGTCAAAGTTGGGTCGCACAAAACAGTTGAAAAGGCGGTTGTACCTGTCGGAGAGCTGTTGTTTGAACGTGTCGGGTGTCCGTCCGAGCCAATCGACAAAGCCCTGTCTGATTTCCTCTATCTTGGCATTTGCCATCTGTATGGCATGTCCGTCCCTTACTTTAATGGTCTTGGTCTCTCCCGTAACCTTGTCCGTCACTTCCTTGCTCTTGTTGATGTCGGGAATGGTGTTATGTAGGGCGTGCTTCAGGAGATTGATGCCGTCATAGCGGCGGAACTCACCCTGTACGGCATACTTGTGCCAGATATTGGCATTCTTATGGTCACATACAATGCTGTACTCGTCCATGTTGGAATGGTAGGATACACCAATGTCCGTCCCAAAGAACTCTGAAGCGAATCTACCATAGACTTTGGCTGGTATCCAGCGTTCACCAAGGTTAAAGTCCAAATCGGCAAAGGGAATGGGTGTAGGTGTGGCTGCACGCAAAGCGGCAAGGCTCTGTTTGGCTTCCTCATGGTCCGGATAATCCAAGAGCCATGACTCGATACGCTCCGCTTTTTCTATTACATTGCCCGAAATGAACTTATCCGCAACCTCGTAAGCATTCTCTTCGGGATTGAAATAGATGCGACCTTCCAAGGAAGAAATGATGTCGCTTTCCTCCATATCAGGTAAAAGCGAACTCATGTAGTCAAGCTCCACCGTACCATACTTGTTAAGCGATGCACCCAGTGCCTCCATCGGGTCTGCGGCAATGGTCAGTTCCGTGGTGGAAAATGCCGTAGGATGGTCGAAGATGTCCGCCTTGACGTACCTGCCGTTTTCGGAGCGTTCCAAGAAGAGCATTTCCACGCCTGTAGCATCCATCTTGATGATGTCGGTGTTAGCCCTCTGGTTAAAGTAGCCCCAGCGTGCAACATAGTCATTATAAAGGTGATTGAGTCTGCTGCGGTCTTCCTTGTCTTCTGCATGGTTCTCTGCCTCGTAGTCATAGAGACGATGATAGCACTCCCGTATTTCGATATAGGCTTTGAGACGGGAAAGCTGGGCATACGGCAAGTCCATCGGGTTAAAGGTTGGATGTCGCTTCAGGTCAGAAAGAAACCCCACCTGTCCTTTCTGCACGACAATGGAGCCGTCTCTTAGGTGAGTGTCCGGCGAAGAGAGAAAAGGGCGTGGTGAAGCGTCAAACTCCTTTCTGACTTCCGCTATCGGTTTAGGCTTGCGCTCCTCGGCTTCGTTCATGAAGTCGAAAAGTGATGGTTCACGTGAAGAGGAAGAAGTATTTTTCCTGTTACTACGGGTACGCCGTTGAGGAATGGTCGCTGCCTTTTGTATCTTGCTCTCCGATGGTTTTGGGGGAGCGGTTTGTGTTATAGGACGGTGCGCCTGTGACGTTCCTGAATTATCCTTGATTTCATTGTTCACACGGGTAACTTCTCTTGTCCAAAGGCTGTATTCCTCCGGGGCAAATAGTGACAGCTGCTCCGGTTGTCCGATGTCTTCCATGTTATTGTCCACCACTGGATGATGATCATCGTCAAAGAATACTGTCTGCCCGTTCATCTCTCTCGGGGCTTCAATATCCGTACGGATTTCCGACCTTTCCTGTTCGTATTGTCGGTGAAGTGTCAAGGCGGGTACACCTTCGGGTGCAGGTTCAACGTTTATGGATGGTTGCTCTGACACAGATTGCTGTGGTACAGACTCCGATGATGGTGGTTGCAATGGAGTAGCCTCTCCATTGGAAACGGTATTTTCTGTTGCCTGTGCCTTGGTAATGATAAAATCGTTCGGCCCTATGACTTGTCCGATATTAATTCCTGTTTCAGTTTCTAATTCTTCCTTGGGCGTTTTGATTTCAGAAGTACCGTTCACAGTCTCCTTAACCGTGTCTTCTGTATTTGTTACCGCTTCTTCCTTGATTTCCTCTGCCACCACCTCTTCTTTGGTATATTGTCCCCTGACGATTTCTTCCAACTCTGCAATTTCGTGCAGTTTCTTAGGAGAGAAGTACAGATCACGTTCAATCCCCAGTCCTCTTACTTTCACGCCCTCCATCTCATCGAGGGACATATTGCCAAGCTCCCAGCCGTAACCCATCGTCACGGCACCGAAGCCAATACGGCTCTTAGGGTCATATTCCAGAAGGTAGGCTGTGTATGCTCCCATAGGGAAGAAATAGCGTGCATAGGCTATCTTATCGCCAATGAGTTCCTTTTCCGTGCTGTAAAGTTTTGGCAACTGTTTCCTGATACTGTCGGGCATGAGGTTATGGGCATCAGTATCGTCTTCCTCCTTTATTTCCAGCATTTGCGGTTTTCCTTCCGCCTGCACGGTAACTCCTAATTTTTGCAGCATTTCATTAACCCTCACCTGCCATTCTTCCTTGGTCATCGGTATGCCAGTTTCATAGAGCTTGCGGTCGATACGTTGTTCCATTTCAAGAGAGAGTTGTGTTCGGAGACTTTCTGCCATTTCCTCAATCCCTCCCGTGAACCGATACTCCCATGCAGGTCTTCCATAAGGGTCTGTACCCATTATGCGCTCTGTGGCAACGGTGCGATGAGAAATGTCCTTCCATTCTCCTACAAAAAGAGAGTTGTGCTTGAAGACGACAGAAGAGCCTTCTTCCTTGGGAACGGAAACGGTTTCTACGAACTGCTGCTCAATGCCCTCGCTGATTTCTTTACTCGTCTGCTTCTGCAGGACGATGAGGTCACTGCCCACGTCCGTTCCTGCATTGTCTGAAAACATACCCGATGGTAGGCGGAGGGCAGAGATAAGGCGGCTGTTCTGCATGAGGTAGCGGCGTATGGCTTCATTGCGGGGACTGTCCAAAACACCCTGTGAGGTGATAAATGCCAGTAAGCCACCTTCCTTGATGCAGTCCAGACCTTTCACGAAGAAGTAATTATGAATGGTACGTGTGGACTCGCGCTTTAGTGTATCCTTACCTCTATTGTATTCTCGGTCATAGACCATGAAATCGCCAAAGGGAATGTTACTTGTTACAAGGTCGTACTTATCCTTGTCCTCCAGCTCTCCAATGGCTTCAAAAGGCTCATTGTGGACGAAGATATTGCCTTTGCCATAGGGGTGCAGGGCTTGTGAGATGCGGGCAGTAAGCAGGTCTTTTTCCATTGCATCTACAACTCCAGCTTGCCTTGCAAAGGTCTCTGCAAATGCTCCCATGCCAGCCGAAGGGTCCAAACATCGACGTATGGGTACATTTACAGAAGTGAGAGTATCGGCAATGGCAGTGACAATACGAGTATCAGTATAGAAGGAGGTCAGTACACTTGCCTTGATGCCCTCCCAGTACCGCTTGGCGGTATTGGCATCTAAGGCTTCACGATAAATTATCTGTTTGAGCTGCTGTGTCGGCTCAAAGAGATTCTGCTCAGACTTGCTCCAATAGCGTATGTCATCGGGGTTATCCGTACGGTTGAGTACACATTTCAAGCCACCGAAGCCCTGATAGTTTCGCAATATGCCTTTCTCTGCTTCGGTGGCTTCGCGACGTTCTTTTTCCAGGCGCAAGACCACACGGATAGCCTCCGTGTTGGCTTGCAGGACTTCTTTCTTATTGTATGCCATAAGGTATAACTTATTCTATTATGGGAATAATCACTCTGATACCAAAACTTGACCGTAATTCCGGACTTTAGTATCAGAAATGAAGTAATATGCTATTTCCGTTTTTTGTTTTGTTCAAACTCAAAGGTGGTGGTATAATCATCCTTCAAAACCAGTCGGGCATTGAATTTCTTGCCTGCCTTGCTGGTCAGTCCTTTAAGGATAGGCGTACGACCGGAGCTTATCAAGTCACGGATGTTATCTTCAGAGAGATGTATGCCGCAGACTTCACGAAATACGTGGAAGCCACAGGTTTCATGTCTGCACTTGGCTACCTTGGCATAGATGCCGACACTCTGCTGTCCGCACTTTGGGCAGCGGTAGACAGGATAGGACTTCTGCTCTGAAGAAAGCGAGAGGAGTTCCTCACAGATGGTACTTACATAAGAGTTGATGCCTTGTGAGAACTTATCAGATGGCATCTTCCCTGCTTCAATAGCGGCAAGGGCAAGTTCCCAACTGCCTGTCATCTCCGCATTGGCTATCTTCTTATCCTTGACAATCTCATAGACAGCCAGGCCTTTTTCTGTCGGTATGATGGCTTTCTTGTCCCTTCGGATATAATCACGGAGAATAAGCGTCTCGATGATGTTGGCACGGGTGGCAGGTGTTCCGATACCACACTCTGCCATCGCTTTCTTACTCTCTGCATTTTCGACCTCTTTTCCGGCGTTCTCCATCGCAGAAAGCAGTGTCGCTTCTGTGTAGAGCGGTTTAGGTTTGGTCTTATGCTCGGTTATTTCAGCAGAAACAAGTGGCAAAACCTCTCCCTCCGTTAGGCTAGGCAATGAAGACAAAATTTGTTCTTTACCATCTTCTTCCTTCTCAGCTTCCACTTCTTTACTTTTCTGTACGGCTTTCCAACCCAAGGAAATCTGCCTACATGCTTTCCAAGTAAAGGTGTTGGTGCCGTCCGTAAACCGCACCTGCATACGCTCTTCCTCGGAATCAGAAGAAAAGGCTTCGGAAAAGCGAGTTACTACCATATTATATATGTTCGCTTCGTCCGTAGATAAGCCCGTTGGCGTCTCCCCCGTGGGGATGATGGCGTGGTGGTCGGTTACTTTTGCATTGTCCACCGAATGGCGGTTAAGTGGATTTGAAAGTGTCTTGCCTATCTTGCGCGACAGGGCGGGTACTTCCTCGAAAATATCCTCGCTGATGTATCGGCTGCCTGTACGGGGATAGGTCGTGATTTTCTTCTCATAGAGGCTCTGGGCTATCGAGAGGGTCTTGTCCGCTGAAAAGCCGTGACGTCTGTTGGCATCTTTCTGCAAGGCAGTAAGGTCGTACAAGAGTGGTGGCGCGGTATGCCCCACCTGTCTTGTGACCGACTCTACTTTAAGCCGGCTCTGACTGCGAAGCTGGGCGAGAGCGGTCTGTGCCGATGCTTCACTCTCATAGTCTTCACTACCAATGGCTTTCAGCGACAAGCTCTCTTTTTCTGTAAGAACGGATAATTTCCAGTAGGGTATGGAAGAAAAATCACGATTTTCTATGTACCGACGGCAGACCATAGACAATGTCGGGGTCTGTACCCGTCCCAAAGAATAGCCTCCCCTGCGGGCGATAGACAATGCACGGCTTGCATTGATACCCACCAGCCAGTCGGCTTCGCTTCTTGCTTTGGCGGAGTAATAGAGATTGTCGTAACTGCTTCCCGGTTTGAGGTTGGAAAGTCCCTCACGGATAGCCTTGTCTGTGAGTGAACTTATCCAAAGGCGGTTGAAAGGCTTGTGGCAATTGAGATAGGAATAGATGTATCTGAAGATAAGCTCACCCTCCCGGCCTGCATCGGTGGCGACAATGATGCGGTCTGCCTTGCCAAAGCAGGAGTGTATCACTTTGAGTTGCTTCAATGCTGTAGGGTCGTCGTGATACTCTTTGTCTTTGCGTACTTGTCGTACCACTAACTGAAAAGGATTGGGACGGATGGGCAAGTCCTCACCCTTATAAGCGGAAAAACCGTAGGCTTCGGGCATGGCAAGGGCGATGAGATGTCCCATTGCCCACGTGACGAGGTAACCGTTGCCCCCCATATATCCGTCTTGCTTGTTGCTTGCCCCTACGATGCGGGCAATATCTCTGGCTACCGAGGGCTTCTCGGCAATAATACAAGTTATCATAGTGCAGAATGGTTTTAAGGTTACATCTTACGCCCACGAGACTTCTTCTGTTTGTTCTCGTCCTGCTTTTGCTTTTGGGCAGCAGTAGGCTGTGTCTGTCCCGTCTTCAAGGGCTCTTTCACATTCTTCGTGGCTTCGTTGGTCTTGCCGTGGTTGTTCACGGCTACCTGCGTTTTGTGTTCTTCGGCTACGGCAACCACCTTTTCCTTGCCGGTTTCCTGCTTCTTATCAGGATTCCACTTGTAAAAACGTGGGCGGTTCTGTTCCTTGTCCATGCGGACGTATGCGTTGAAAGATTGCCCCTGTTTATCCACCATGTTTTTCAGGTAGAGCGTGCGGCCGCTGTCAAGTGCCTCACGCTGTTTTTCTGACAGTTCCAGTCCGCAGAGCTTATATGGGACGCCTTGCTGCTGTGTCTGCTGCTGCCGTTCCTTGAAACCACGGTTGTTGTCAAAGATAAACTCAATGCCTTTCCTTTCGGCATTGACCTGAAGCGTGGCATCAAAGGACTTGCCGCTCTTGGCAGTCATACCTTCCACCTTCACGGCTTTGCCTTCCACGAGGTCCTTGTATTGTGCATCGGAAAGAGTAACACCCTTGATTTCCTTGGGGATATTCACACGGTCGGCACGCAGGGCTATAATTTCGTTAGTTTGTGGGTCGATAGAGACGTAGGCAGAGAAAGGTTCGCCATTCTTGGGTGTTACCTCGATGGTCTTGCCGAGATTACCCGTAGTGAGGAGTTGCTCCTTTTCTTCGGGAGAGAACTTGTAGCCCATATAGGGAAAGTCAAGCTGTGGTTCTTTTCTCAAAGGATGAATTGCCAAACCGATATTGCCATTATCGTCCGTACGGAACGCAAGGCGGGCTTCGGTATAGATGGTGGTGTCGCCGATAGGTACGGCAATTGTGATGAGATTGCTCTTCTGCCAATTGAGCATCTTTTCCAATTCTCCACTCTGCTCCAATCGCTCACGGGAAAGACCGAGATTGTTGAGCATCTTCCAATCCACCTTTTCGGGGTCGATAGCGGTGGCATTCTTCTGTTGGGGCAAATAATCCTCAAAGGATACTCCTATCTCTGCCAGTTGCTGTTTACTTTCTGGCTTCTCTCGGCTTTGTAGCATGGTGCGGAGATTATCCACACCTAGCTCCACATTGTCCGCCAAGACCTTGTACAGTCCGAAGTGAGTCGGGTTATTGAACTGTTTGAGGAAGTTGGTCATGAAGTTTTTGAGAAGTCCATCCTTGTTGTTGAATTTCAAGAACGCTGCCTGATTGGCAGCGATTGCCTCTGTGGTTTTAAGGTTTCCCTTGTCGTCAACACCGGAAACAACAGAAAGCTTGCCTACTTCCTGTTCATTTTTCACTTCCGTGCGGTCTTCCAGGACCAGCACGTAATTGTCATTGCTGTTTGATTCCATTGCTTGATAATTTTAATGATGAATACTGTTATCAAGCAGCTAAATTATAGGTATATGAAGAGATATAAAAGTTTTCGGGAAAAGTGGGAAATAAAAGGAATTTATGGGAAACAATCTATTATGTTTAGTTTATGGTAAAGCCTAAAATATCACTTTATTAGAATATAGTTTCTATAATAAGAAAAATCCCCAATTATCACGCTGGATAAGTGGGGAATCTCTTTGAACTGTATGGTTTAATCCAAACACTTTTTTATGACTTCATCGCTGATACCGTTTTCTTTCATTCTTTCAGCAACGGCTTGCTTATAATTATTTGTTTCATGGCAGTGGAATACCATGTGTCCAAGTTCCTCCAGGGCTTTTTCTATACGTTTTCTGCCTTGCTCCGTATTCAAGTCAATATCGGCAAACTTTGAACGGTCGCGATGGAGATTGAGATAATATATGCCACCTATAATCAATGCCGATATCGCTGATATGTCAATATCTTTAAATTTTTCTTCATAGGAATTGGCAAGAGGTAATGTGTGCATTTCCCTGAGCATAGCTGTACGAACCGTGGTTTCATTTCCTTCTGCTATTTCCCAACGCAGTAATTCCAACATTACGGATTTGTCCTGAAGTGACTTATGTACATCCTTGAAAATACCGATATAGCCCAATTCTGAATCTGTCGGAAATTGAACACCGGTGAGGACATCCTTAAACCAATAGTCATACCTCTTAACGAATTCATCATAAAATTCGCTAAGATTATCATATCTGTTATAGAAAACAAGCGGCTCTATTCTGGCTTTTTTAATGAGTTCTGTCACCAGCATTGATGCAAAGCCTTTTTTCTTGATCAGACTTTCTGCTGCCTTGATAATGTCTGCCTGTATGTCGACGTTTGTCCTTCTGTATCTTTTGGGTTTATTTTCTTCTTCTGCCATCTAAAAAGGTGTTGATTTTCTAATTTCCACAAGGGCGGTCACCAATTGCTCCAACTGTACTATTTCGTGTGAAGCCAACACACTGACTCTAAGCCGTGCTTCCTTGGTTCTTACCGCAGGATATGTGATACCGCTTACAAAGATACATCTTTTTTGTAATTCACGTGCTATTTCATATACTTTTCTATTGTCCCTGACCATAATAGGGAATATTGCTGATACCGAACAGCCTATATCAAAGCCTTCCTCTGTCAGTCGTTTGCGCAGATAATTGACATTGGTCCACAATTTCTTGCGAATTTCAGGACGTGTCTGTATAAGTTCCAAAGCCTTTAATGAAGATGCTGCTACCTGTGGAGTCATTGCAGCGGAAAAGACATTACTGTCAGCATAATATCTCAGATACTGAATCAGTTTTTTTGACGCGGCAACAAAACCACCGACACATCCGAAAGACTTACTGAAAGTTCCTGTAATAATATCTACTTGTCCTAAGCAATTATAATATTCGGCTGTTCCTCTGCCATTTTCTCCCATAACTCCAATACCGTGGGCATCATCCATCATAAGAAGACAATCGTGTTTCTTACATACTGCAATGTACTCTGGAAGTTTTGATAAATCTCCATTTTGGGAATAGACCCCATCAATGATGACCAATCGAGTCTGATATTTTCCCGTTTCCCGTTCAAGGATCATGTCAAGATAGTCAATGTCGTTGTGTCCTATATGTTTTACATTGGTTCCAATTAAACCACTTGTGGCACTGGTATGAATATACGAATCAATGTAAGCTATGTCATTTTTTCCCAATATAGCACGAAGCAGACCAGCGTTGGCACCAAAACCTGATGAGAATAGAATGGCATCTTCTTGACCAACGAACTTTGCAATGCCTTGTTCCAACTGCTGATGGATGTCTAAATAGCCACCGATGGCTTGTGCGGCACTTGCCCCTGTGCCATATTTCAGGACAGCATTTATGCCAGCTTCTTTAGTCTCTGATCTTTGCGACATACCAAGGTAATCATTGGAAATGTACGCGGAAACTTCACCATCATAGCCCTCTATCTGCATTTTGGCTCCTACTCCCGTTCTTGCCATAACCCAATAACTCTTACAGCCGAACTGCTCCATTTGATCAATGTAGCTTTGGAAATTTTGGCTCCGTTCGATTACATTCTCATTTGGAGTAATCTCGAAATCCTTTAATGAAATAATTTTTTTATTCATATAAACAATGTGTAGATAGTAAATCTAGCTACAAATGTAGTGAAAATACAAAGGAATTGCAAATTTTTTGAAAAAAAAACTTGTTTTTCTTGTTATAAACAATATAGTTTTGTATATTTGCATCGTTAAGATTATAATTAGTATAATTATAGAACAGACCTTACTGTAAAAAGGAAAGCAATGCCAGAAGCTGTAAGAAGGCAGATCCAGACCAGACTGGAAAAATCTAAAGGAGCGGATGCCGAAAAGCTATAAGAGTAGGTGAAAAATAAGCCAACAAAAGATGAGTAAAGAACTTATTGAAAATTTGCTACTTTCAGAGTTGGAAGAAGTGAATGGCGGTCAAGCATCTAGGGATTGCCATTGTAGCAGTGGCGCAGGAGAGGTCGTAGTAATTGAGGTTCCTATTGAATCTGCTCCCGATGACTCTGATGGTACCGTTTACTGCTAAACAATGGGGGAGGATTAATGCTCTATTGAAAAAATTTCTACTTGAGAGTTGATGCTCCAACGGCAATGGACAAAGTCATGCCATTACTTGCAATATTGTTTTGGCATGACTTCTTAACCCCAACCATTATAAAATGCAACTTCTGATAGTGCTCATTTCAATTTTGGCATAGATTATTAATTACCTAATTTTGTACGAAATGAAATACATTGTTTTAAATAGAGCATATTCGTTGAGAAATGAGGCAACCTGCTCATACATCGTAAGAAAGAATATGTTTGTTAATTCAAACATGAGTAATTATCAGACAATATATACAATTCCTCCATTTCTCGGATATATCATAACCAATATTGGAAAAAAGAAATACGAACAATCTATTGCTGCAATAGGAAAAGCTCTCGATATTAATACCACTGCTCTACAAAGTTTCATATTTCAGATTGTAGAGCAACCGAGTAAGTCTGTACCTTTTATGGGGGAGATGTTAGTCTTTCCTGAACAGCTATTAATATTATCAAATCAAAAAGATGATACTCAATATTTTACTGTAACAGACTTTTCTCCGATGAATTCATATGTACAATGTAGGCCACAAACACCATTGGAAATGAATTTCATGGTAACAGAGAAATGCAATACAAATTGTATCTACTGCTATGCTAAACGAAACATAAGAAGAGAAATGTCAACTTCTGAGATTGCTAATATTTTTAGAAAATTGTCGTATTCTGGCATAATAAACCTGACTTTAACAGGAGGAGATATTTTTGCAAGAAAGGATTGGTATGATATTATATCTTTATCTCAGTATGCAGGCTTTGGGTATTTGATTTCAACTAAGTCGATATTGGAGGAAGCTGATATAGTTAAGTTGAAACAATTAGGCATTCCCCAAATACAGTTTTCTTTAGACTCTATATCTCCAAAAGTACTAAAGAAGATTATAAAGGTCGGCAGCGAATATGTTGAGAAACTGAAAGTTATGTTTGAAATGTGTACCAAGCATAACTTAAAAATTTCTTTAAGAACAGTCCTTTGCAAACAGAATTCAAACATCGAGGATATAAGGGGTCTGTGCGACTTTGTTAATATCCATACATGTATTGTAAATTGGGTTATTACTCCCGCTTTTTATTCTCAAAACAAGAGTGATTACAAAGCGTATTCTGTTGACAACGAAATGCTTAAAGAAATATTTTTATATTTAAGAAAATGTAGGATACGAATCCGTCCTTTATTTAATAAGCTTAATGAAAATGGATATGTGTTGCAAAGAGCAAAAGATGTCGAGGAGTTTGTTGAAATCAATCAGGTTTGTTATGCCAACACATATTCAATGTCTATACTTCCGTCAGGAGATTGCACAATTTGCGAGATGTTATATTACAATAAACATTTTATCTTAGGGAATATTAAGGAAATGAATATTGAAGATATATGGAATTCAAAAAAAGCATTGTCTTTATATTCACCATCCAAAGAGGAAATAGTAGTAGAGTCAACATGTTCTTCTTGTTCGATGTTCGATAAATGTAGAAAGAATCTTGCAAAAAAAATATGCTATGTTGATATAATGAAAGTGCACAAGCACCCTGATCTTCCAGATCCTAAATGTCCACAATCACAACAGATGTGTAATTATATTTTATAGTAAGTTATTATGCAAGTGATTACAAAATTAATTTTAAAGAGCAATATAAGTTCTAAAATATTCTTGATTACAGTGATTATGCTGGTTGTAAGTAATTTTATTGCAGCACAGGGCATAATTACTGGCCGTGTATTAGATGAGCACATGCAACCAATACACTTTGCTAATGTTGTATTGCTTAATCATATTGACTCTACGTTCATTCAAGGAACCATAACACAGGATGATGGGAGTTTCACCATTCGGACAGAACAGCACACTGGGATATTAAAAGTTTCAAGTATAGGGTATGCCATAATATTTATGGATGTGCAGCAAGGAGATATGGGAAATATTCGTATGCATCCCGAAATACAAACGCTTGGCACAGTGATAGTGAAAGGGTCTCGTCCGCAATTTAAGATGGGTAGTGATGGGATGATTATTAATGTTCAACATTCACTTCTTAAACAAGCTGGCACAGCAGACGATATATTGTCCCAACTTCCATTAATTACAGGCAATAATGGTAACTTCACTGTATTTGGAAAGGGCAGACCTCTTATCTATATCAACAACCGTAAGATTTATAATACGCAGGAATTATCTCAATTAAAATCTTCTGATATCAAGGAAGTGACCATTATCACTAATCCTGGTGTACAATATGGCAGTTCTGCACAATCTGTAATTCTGATAAAAACAATAAAACAAGAAGGTGAAGGATTGAGTCTCTCATCTTACAGCTTTGCCAACATATCACGTAAATTTAGTGCGGTAGAGACAATTGATTTTAAATATAAGCATAAACAGTTTGAACTATTCAGTAATTTCAGAATTCATTCATTGCACAACAAGCAATATTTTGAATTTGAACAGACGATGCAGGGCAATCACTTCATACGCGAGACAGGGAGAGATACTATTTTTAATAATGGTGATAAGCAGGTGCGAGGCCAGTTGGGATTAAATTATAATATTGGTAAAGATCATTCGTTTGGTATAGCTTATTCCATCACCAAATCGTTGCATGATGTAGTAAATTCTACTTCAGCAATTGATATATCCCTTGATAACACATCAGAGGAGCTGCTACGAATGAAGAATTATCATACCTCCTATCATTCTCCTGACCACGAAATAGACGCATATTATATGGGAAAGATAGGAAAGTTAGATATAAACTTTAACAATACTTATTTCCGTAATAGGCTGGTACAAAATGATTCCAAAGAAGAAAATAGCAACACATCTGGAGCACGTGTAATAGATGTCGATAATATAACAATCAATAAGATGCTAGCCAGCAAAGTTATCTTTACTTATCCTATAATGAAAGGAAAATTGAGCTTTGGTTCAGAGTACACTGATGCACAAAGTAAAGGCATCAATACCAATGCGCAACAGATATTTAGTAATACCGATACAAAAATCAAAGAACAGAATTTGGCTGGTTTTGCAGAGTACATCTTACCTTTGAGCAACTTCCAAGTTCGTGCTGGACTTAGGTACGAACATGTTGTTTCTGACTATTATTCTAAAGGCGTGTGGCAGCAAGAATCTAGTCGTAGATATTCAGAATGGTTTCCGAATTTCTCCTTATCGTGGAATAAAAATAAATGGCAAGCACAGTTAAGTTATTCAACAAAAACGTCAAGACCTTCTTACCGCTCTCTTTCTAGTTGGATGCAATATGATAACCGTTATGAGTATCAGGGCGGTAATCCCTTATTACAGCCAGCTAAAATAAGAACTTTAGAGTTGACTGCTACTAAAAGCTGGATCATGTTTATGATTGGTTATAAAAATACAAAGAATCAAGTAGCTTACGTAATGCACCCTTATGAGGATGATATTTTTATTAAAACTTATGATAATATTGACCGTATACAAAGTTTATATGCCTCATTGACAGCATCACCAAAGTTTGGATTTTATCAGCCAATGTATGAAGTAAGGGTATCGAAGCAGTTCCTTGATGATGAGGCTTATGGTAAGGAGCAATCTTTGAACCATCCATTACTTTTTATTCGGATGAATAATCGTTTTTTAATTCAATCCGACTTCACTGTTAGTGTTAATTTCTCTTATACCTCACCATATGCAAGTACAGTTAGTATTTATAAAGCGGGAGGGACACTTGATGTGAGCGTCTATAAAAGCTTCTTCAAAAATAAGCTGATATGCTATTTTTGGGGAAGAGACTTGCTACAAACTCAGAAAAGGCGGTATACAATGTATGGCATTAATAGTGCCTTTACAACAAGACAAGATATGGATACTCGTAGCTTTAGTATTGGCATTCGTTATAACTTTAATACAACCCGCAGCAAGTTCAAGGGAACAGGTGCTGGTAATGAGGAGAAAACACGATTACAATGATGCGATTACCTTTTTTAGACAATCAGATTCTATGATGTGTGGTACCATTTGTTTACAGATGATATGTAAATATTACGGTAAGAACTTTAGCCAAGCTTTCTTGTCTAGCATATGTTATGCAACTACAGAAGGTATTTCTATGTTGGGAATAAAAGAAGCTGCTGAGAAATTTGGCATTAAAACTATAGGATTTTAATGGAAACATAAGAATACTTCTTTCGTCTGTAGGTAATAAGAATATAACGTAAAGTGTGATGTTTTATAGCGATGGAGCAAGTAGTAAGGAAATAAAAGAGGGTGTTTCAAAATAGACTAAAGATATAAATGTAAAATTATAAGGAAATTATCAAAATGTTACAAAAAATGAAGCATATTTTTATGATACTCCTGTTTCTGATGTTTTCTAAAGGAGTATACTCTCAAGTGAGTGTAAGAGGAAACATTATTGATGAAAACGACAAGGAAGTAATTGGATGTTCAGTCAGAATTCTGTCAACAGATTCGACATTCTTGTCTGGCGGCGTAACCAATGATGTGGGTGAATTTCATATTAAAAGTATTCAATCGAATAACTTTATCGTTCATCTGTCATATATAGGCTATGAAGACCAATATATTACCTGTAATAATGCATCGGATGATGTTGATATGGGAAAGATTAAACTGATGGTATTGCCAAAGACTTTAGGAGAGGTAAAAGTTATTGGTAGTAATAAAATTCAGAAAATTGACAGACAGATACTTATTCCTAGTAGTCTGCAACGGAAGGCATCCAGTAATGGACTTTTGTTACTACAGAATTTAAGTCTTCCACGCATTGAAATCAATTCTATTAACAATAGCATAGAGATGACTACAGGAGGAACAGTTGAATTACAAATTAATGGAGTAAAGGCAAAGCTTCCCGAGGTGAAATCTCTAAGACCAGACGATATAGCAAAGGTGGAATACCATGATAATCCGGGATTGCGTTATGGAAATGTGGGAGCTGTCATTAATATTATTCTGAAACAGAGGAACTCAGGTGGAAATTTCTCAGTCGATTTAACCAATGGCATAAATAAAATTGGAACAGGAGATTATAATGTTTCCGCTAATTATCATTTTGGAAGTTCGTCTTTCAAGTTTATATCTAATTGGGAACGCAGAGATTTGAAATGGATACGTGAAAATGTTGAAACCTTTAATGGAACTGCAACTCCACTATACAATGTGGAAACAGGCTTGCCTACAAAGGTAAAGTATGACAGGATGAATTTCCTATTAGGTTATGACTATAATAAAAATAACCATCTACTCAGTATTAACTATAGACAGTCATATATGGATATGCCTTATTCCATATCAGACAGAGAATCCGAACTTACAAGTGATGGACAGGAATATAAAATATCCGATCATGAAAAGTCGAGGGAAAATATACCTTCATTAGATATTTATTACCAGACAGAATTGGCTAAAGGAAAGAATCTGTTTATTGATGTGGTAGGAACCTATATAAAAACTAAGAATAATAGGCATTTTGTTCAGAGAGGAGTAAATTCTGTTGAGGAATATGCATCGCAGACAAAAGGTGATAAATATTCGCTCATCGCTGAGGCTATTTATGAGCAGAAGATTAAAAATTCCATGTTATCACTTGGCATAAAACATAATCAGGCCTTCGTTTCCAATAATTATGGTGGAACCATCAATGCGAATATAAGTATGCGAACAGCTGAGACCTATGGGTATGTGGAATTTATGTCTAAGGTAGGGAAATTGGTATACACCATGGGTAGTGGTGTAATGAGAACATATAACAGTCAGGGAGATGTAAGCCAGAGTAAAATTATTTTTCGGCCAACACTTAAATTGTCATACAATCTGACCAAGAATTTACTTGTTAGATACACTGGCTATATTTCAGGTTATTCTCCATCATTATCAGATATGAATGATGTGAGTCAGAATATAGATAATTATCAAGTTAGACGAGGAAATCCTAATCTTAAGACAGTAAAATTCGTTTCTAATGATTTGACTATCAACTGGAAGTACAAATGGTTGGATTTGGATTATCTTATCAGATACAGCTTTGATGACAAGCCATTGATGGAGACGACATTGTTCGAGAATAATAAGTATATACGTACAATGGAAAATCAGAGGGGTTTTCATCGATTGCAGAATAATTTAAATCTGAAGCTGACTCCGTTCGGTGAAAATCTTCAGGTTAATATCAGCACATACTTGAACAGATACATAAGTGAGGGAAATAATTATACCCACACCTATTCTGATTTTGGTGTAAATGGTTCTGTTACCTTTTTGAAAGGGAATTGGTTCCTGATGGCCAGTGCCAGTAAAGGGCATAAAATACTATGGGGAGAGACTTTAACCAAGGAGGAGACTCTACATTCAATATCTGTCGGCTATAATAAGGATAACTGGGGCATACAAGCTCAGGTGTTGAATCCTTTCAGTAGCAGGTATAGTCAGTACGTAGAAAATTGGTCGAAGCTGGCTCCTTACAGGCAGGATGCTTTTTCGCATGACCTGAACAGAATATTCATGCTTGAAGCATATATCAACGTAGACTTCGGTAAACACAAGAACAATGTAAACAAACGAATAAATAATAGTGATACCAATTCTGGCATTTTGTCAGGAAGCAAATAGAAGGTATAGCTATGATTGATTAGATATTTAATTTATGCGCATTTTAAATATAAAAATAGAGGTAGCTGAAAATCTATAAAAGAGTAAGCATATAACTCTAATCCTTAAAAAAAATGGAAAAGAAAATTTTAAAATCAATGGAAAGTATTCCAATGATGTCTGAGAGTGATTTTGACTGTCTTATTCTAAACGATGACCAAGCAGATGAGATTTATGGCGGAAAAGGAAAATGGATATGTGGAGGAGTCTATAATAACTGTGTAAATTGTTAGAATAACTAAATTCACAATTTGAGGGTGCTGGCTTACTTCATAAACTCAGTACCCTCAAATAAATTAAAATATTTTATTATGAAGAATCTAACCAAGCTTAAACTTTCGAAATATGCATTTATGTCTGCTCCTCGCAATGATGTTTATCTTATTTTCTCTGGAAGATCTGGTAAAAATATTAGATTATCCTGTAAGTCATTTGATGCAATTAAACATAATAGGTTAGATATAATATCCGACGATACTCTCTACTTATTAAGGAATGTAAAGGTCCTTGTACCAGAGAATGAAGATGAATTTGCGGAAATTAATAAAGAAAATCATGAGAAATTAAGAAGGCAGGCAAATTTTAGAAAAGAAAATCTTTATTTATCTATTCAGCCATCAGCTTCTTGTCAATTAGCATGTGATTATTGTGGGCAAGAGCACAAAAAGGCTAAAATCTCAGCTGACAACATCCATCTAGTTCTTAACAGAATTAGGATGAAATTGAAAACGCATACATATAAATTATTGGAGATAGGTTGGTTTGGTGGAGAGCCATTGACTGCATGGACAGAAATGCGCCATATAAACCGCAATATAAAAGATCTGACTTCAAGTGAAGATATTCGTTATATAAGCCATATAACTACAAATGGATATGCCCTAACTTTGCACAAATACATTTCATTGAAAAATGAATTTAATTGTAAGCGAATTGAAATAACTTTAGATGGCAGTAAAGAATTTCACGATATCCATCGTTTTACAATTAATCATAGTGGGTCTTTTGATAGAATTTTTTCCAATCTAATTAATATTATAAATAGTCCTGATTACGATAAAGATCAATGTTTTATATCTGTAAGATGTAATGTGGATGAGAAAAATATTGAAGGTGTTATTCCTCTTCTAAAATCCCTTTATGATCATAACGCTCAAGATAAGATATTTTTTTATGTCGCGAATGTTGTCTCTTGGGCTAAGAATGGTGCTGGAGTAGAAAATACTTGGAAAAAGATAGGTGAGAAATCAACTGAATATCTTTTGTATATGTTGGACCATGGTTTTAAAACAGAGATTTTGCCAGAAAGAGAAGGTCCATACATGTGTCTCGGGACAATAAGAGATTCAGAAATGTATGATGCATATGGAAATATCTTTGATTGTTCTGAAACATCATATTCTTCTACCTATTCCAAAGGACCTTTCGCATTAGGAAATCTAAGAAATCAGAAAAATTTGAAATATAATAGCATTCTCAAAGATGTTCCTGAGATGCTAATGAATGGTAAGTTTGAAAAATGTCGTGTCTGTAAATTCTATCCACTTTGTGGTGGATTGTGCCCTCTAGCTTTAGTTGAGAATGAGCCTAGATGTCCATCGTTTATCTATAATATTGAAGATAGAATGCTTATTCAGATGTTGTATAATTATAAGGGGAAAGGAAAGTAATGAATATTTTACAAACATACTATGATGATCGTATACATGAGCATGGATTAGATATTTCTGGAAGATATTTAAATTCTGTCATAAACTGGTTGTCCATTGCGTATAGCTGTTTAACACTGAAAAAGAATAATCAAAAATCACCATTGTTTTTTTATGGTGATTCTGATATTGTGCATATACTTCAGGATTTATTCAAATTGCCATATGATGAATATAATAGTTTTAATAGTCATATCTTAGAGGGTAATAAATATTATTGTCTTCCCAAGATAATAACATATTCTTTACAGAATGCTCCTTTTATCCATATTGATACTGATATATTTGTAAATAATCCGTTTCCTCAATATTGGGATAAGTCGGATTTAATAGCTCAACATCAAGAACATGATTCCACCTTTTATAAGTTAGTATATGATTATCTTAAAGAAAGTAAAGTTAAATTATTAGATATCCAGAAAGTTTGCATAGATGGAAGCTATATTAACTCTTATAATCTGGGAATAGTGGGGGGATGTGATATTAATTTCTTTAAAGAGTATATACAATGTATTAAAAAGTTCATGACCATTAATCACAGGAATATGTATTCTGCGGAACAAAAATGTCTTTTTAATGTTGTATTTGAACAGTGGATGTTTTATGCTCTGGCAAAAAATAGAAATGAACCTGTATCCACATTTTATCATGAAATTGTAAAAGACTTTGTAATGCCGAATGGCTTTGTCCCTGAAAGGATAGTTAATCAATACCCTATAGATTTTATACATATCATGGAACATAAGAAACATGTGAGATGTAATAGTTTTGTTGCACGAAATATGCTTTTAGAGTTCCCTGACACGTATGAACGAATTTTAAAAGAGTGTTATAAAAATGGAATAGATGTCCCACAGTTATCTGTGCCCAAGAAAGTTACCCAAGATCAATTAAAACAACAAATATTTTTAAATCAAATTAATCAGGATCCATCTTTTTTATTGAATCTAAAATTACAATTATCTCCTTATATTCAGTTTTTAGAACTGTCTAACAAGCAAAAAGAGGTCTTAAAAAAGAAAAATGCAGATGGGAGCAAAATTGGTCAATATCTGAATATTAAAGCTTTTGATGCTTATATGGGGATATACCACAATTATCTTTATTCTAAAAATCTTTCATCAATTCTCTGGAATTTTAAAAGTCCTAGGAATATAGATGATATTTTAAGATCTATCCCTGAGAATAGTAAGAAAGCTTTTATATTCTTTATTAAACAAGCTATCTTTGATAATATATTAATTTGCATATGAATATAATTCAAACATTTTATAGTTATACAGATGGAGACCCTTTATTTGATAACGCAGGTTTTTTAAGTGCTGAATTTAATTGGCTAAGCATTGCTTTAAGTTGCGTTTTATTGAAACAGCATTTTGGAAAGGTTACATTATATTGCAACCATAAAGTCCGTATATTGGTAGAAGAACTCCATATTCCTTATACTAATATAGTTGAAATTCCTGATTTTATGGAAAATTATGAAGGATATAATTTATGGGCTTTACCTAAAGTCTATACATATAGCATGCAGAGAGAACCATTCTTACATGTCGATTGTGACTGGTTTATGTTTGAAAAATTATCTGATGATTTTTTGTCATCGGATTTATTTGCACAGAATATTGAATATGATGATCAGTTTTATAATCGTAAGTGCATAGAGAGATTTATACATGCAGGGGGAGTCGTTCCTCAATGTGTGAATGCAGAATTATCTGCTCCAATTTGTAGGGTCGCTAATGCTGGGATTTTAGGCGGGAATGATATTGATTTTATAAAGAGATATGTTAATCAAGTTTATTCTTTTATAAAGAAAAATGATAGAGTTCTAAAAGTAACGAAAGATGGATTTATAAATTCTTTTTATGAGCAAATGTTTTTTTATACTATGGCGAGGGAGGAAAATAAATCAGTAAACTATTGTACTAGGGGAGATAAGCTTAGTACTAAGTTTGATTGGCTTGATATTGATTTTACATGTAAACCAAAATACGGGTATATGCATTTACTCGCTTCTTTAAAACGATCTATTAATGCTCAGATTTTTGTTTCTCAATACCTTAGAAATATAGCTCCAGATTTATACAAAAATATTATACAGACTTATATTAATCGAGGAGGTCACACTATTATTAACTATTTTGATATATGCAGTGATTTGTGTATAAACAATCTTAGAACAAACGATTTAATATTTTCAGAAACGAAAAAGTATTTAAAGATAAATGTCCCTATATCAAAAGAAAGCTTAGATTCCTATATTACTAAATCTAATTATAAGGATGATAATTTGTTATCAAAGATTTACTGTATAGATTTAATGAGGTATAATGCAGAAAAAAGCTTAGTAGAGAATTATCAAGAAATTTGTAGTGTAAATGATAAAAACATCACATTTTTTTGGAAGGAGGATCTTTTAAAGAAAAATAAGTTGAAATTAAATAATCAATTTTCATTCATTGAACTTTCTCAAGATATCTATAAATATCTTTTCCCAAATTACCATTTTCCATTTAGGAATCCTATCATGGCTTTCTTGAAGGATCCATTAATTTTAAAAGTAAAAGATGTTTTATTAAGGGGAATTGGTGCGGAAATAATTAGATATATGTGGACTGTATCCGAAGCAACTGCCCCTCAAATTATAAGCCACATACAATTAGAGCTAAAAGATGATGATGTGAGAAGTGACTCAGAGTTGATAATGAAGTATATTATTTCATTTATTACGAACAATGTGTTGCTGTGTGATGAATAATCTCTGAAAATGAATAAGAATTTCATTATTTGTAAACAATATGATTCAATGCAATGTGGGATTGCCTGTTTGGCTATGATATGCAAATATTATGGCAAGAAATATTCAATGGATTGTCTTAACCAGTTATGTTTTGCAACTACAGAAGGTGTCTCTCTATTGAGTATTACTAGGGCTGCAGAGACACTTGGATTTAAGACTGTTGGAGCTAGGTGTGAGGTAAGTAATCTGGTTAATAAGAATCTCCCCTGCATCCTCCACTGGAATCAGAACCATTTTGTAGTGCTGTATAAATTGAAGAAAGGCAAGACATTCTATATTGCTGACCCAGGAAAAGGACTCATTAGGTATAAGCTTGAGGAGTTTAAGGAGCACTGGATTAGTACAAAGCAGGACGGAGCGGAGAAAGGAGTATCTATGTTCCTAAAGCCGACGGAAAAATTCTATAAGCGAAAAGATATAGACAGGAAGGAAGAGCGCTCGTTTAAGTTTCTTTTTAGCTATATCAAGAAGTACCGCAAGTACTTCGGACAAATTATCTTGGGTTTGCTCATGGGCAGTATATTACAGCTCATTCTGCCTTTCCTCACACAATCAATCGTAGATGTGGGCATTAAAAACCAGAATATTGGCTTTATATGGCTGATACTCTTAGGACAACTGATGCTTACCATTAGCCGAACTGCCATCGATTTTATCCGCCGTTGGCTCTTGCTACACATCTCGTTGCGCATAAACATTTCGTTGGTAAGCGATTTCTTTATTAAGCTTTTAAAGTTGCCCATGTCGTTCTTCGACACCAAACTAATGGGCGACCTTATGCAGCGTATGGGCGACCATAGCCGTGTAAATACGTTTCTGACACAACAAACGCTCAGTATTGTGTTCTCACTCTTCACCTTTGTGGTGTTCAGCATCGTACTGCTATCCTATAATTGGCTCGTCTTTGCCATCTTCATGCTTGGCAGTCTGCTTTATGGCGGTTGGCTTGCACTCTTCCTCAGGCGCAGAAAGGTACTCGACTACGAACTCTTTGAGCAGCAAGCCATCAACAACAACAAGACCTACGAGTTTATCACCTCCATGCAGGAGATAAAGCTCCAAGACTGCGAGCAGCGCAGACGCTGGGAATGGGAAGACGTGCAGGCAGAACTCTTTGGAGTGCAGATGAAATCGCTGAAACTCCAGCAGACACAGGAGGCTGGCAGCATCTTCATCAACGAACTAAAGAACATTGTCATCACGGTAGTGGCAGCAACAGCCGTCATTCATGGACAACTCACGCTGGGTATGATGCTTGCCGTGCAGTACATCATAGGACAACTTAACTCGCCCGTGGAACAGTTGATGAGTTTCTTCTACTCCGTACAAGATGTAAAGATAAGCCTTGAACGTATCAACGAAATCCACCGTATGGACGATGAGAACGGAAAGCAAGGATTGGAAACCTCTGTGAAAGAAGAGGATAAGGGCATAGACCTTGAAAACGTAAACTTCAAATACGACCCACACGCACTGAAGACCATCATTGATGATGTAAGCCTTACTATCCCCAAAGGTAAGGTAACTGCCATTGTGGGCGCATCGGGAAGCGGTAAGACCACCCTCATCAAACTGATGTTAGGCTATTATCCCGTATTGGAAGGACAAATCACCATTGGCGGAACAGATGTGAACACACTCAATAAGAAATGGTGGCGCAGACAATGTGGTGCGGTGATGCAGGACGGTGTCATCTTCTCTGAATCCATTGCACGCAACATTGCCGTTGATGATGGAGAGATTGACAAGGAGCGGTTGCAAAGAGCAGCCGAAATAGCTTGTATTCATAACTATGTAATGGGACTTCCCTTAAAATACAACACTAAGATCGGTCGCGATGGCGTTGGTTTGAGCCAAGGACAGAAACAGCGTATCTTGATAGCAAGAGCCGTGTACAAGAACCCCGATTATATTTTCCTTGATGAAGCCACCAACTCGCTCGATGCCAATAACGAGCGCATGATTGTGGAGCATCTGGATGAGTTCTACAAAGGCAAGACGGTTGTTATCGTAGCGCATCGATTAAGTACGGTGAAAAATGCTGACCAAATAGTAGTATTGGATAAAGGCAAAGTTGTGGAAATTGGCAACCACGAAACACTCACGGCAAAGCGTGGTGCATACTATAACCTTGTAAAGAATCAATTGGAACTGGGCAACTAACAGCAGAAAGGAATATTATGGCAGACCACAAGATAGAACTCCGCAGCGAGAAAGTAAGGCATATCATTGGCGAGATACCATCAAGGATTGTCCGTTATGGTATCACGATTATCACCATTGTGATGTTGGGACTACTGATAGGCGCATATTTTATACCTTATCCCGAAACCATCAGTGCAAAGGTGCAGATGACAAATGCCTATCAAGGCGCAATAACCGTTCCATATAAATATGTGAATACGATAGCAAGAGGAATGACGGCAAACATTGAGTTTGAGGGTTACGATGCAGAAACATACGGAGTTGCAAATGCTGTAATAACAGCCACATCGCATATACCCTTACAAACGGAAGCTGGTAGTGTATTCACGGCACAGGTAAGGATAACGGATTACAAGTATAATCTTGTAAGCGGGATGACAGGCACGGTATCTATACTTGAAAGTAATGAAAGCGTACTTCAAAGGATTGTCAAGAGAATAACAAATATCATATGATTTCCTTTTTAATCGTAATAAAACAGTGAAAGAGAGGAATGTCCAGATTGAGTGTTAAATTTTTATGTCCATATTGCAGTTCAACGGAAATGATTAAAAGTGGGAAGAATAGCAATGATAAACAATACTGCCAATGCAAACATTACTCTAGATATTTTAGGTTCTTCCGTTAAATGAGTGGATGCTTTTCGCATAGCTTTAACGGAAAAACCGAGTTTATTCATTAAACAAAAATACAGTCAAGACAGTCAATGTCTATTCTATTATCACCCTCCAACACCGCACCCTTTTTCATTTTAACACTTCAAAATTTAGATAAGATTCTGAAAAATCATTACATAATTCAGATTAAAATATCTATAAATAAAGATAAAAACACGTATAAAAAGTAAGTTTACAACTAACAGAAAATCAATTAGTTATAAAGTTGTGTAAGAAAAGGTGCTTAGTTGGACTTCAAAAGAGTATTAGTACCACTCCAAAAGAGCATCTTTTGCAAGTCAATTAGGTGTCTTTTAGAAGTCAAAAGTGCATGTATTGTCTTTGAGTTGCATGAAAATAATTTACAAACATCGGTTAATATGCGAGTTCGCGATAAGAAAAGGCTTGTAAAAGTTGGTAATCTCGTCAAAAATCCGTATCTTTATAGGTGATAATCAATAGATTACAAAATTTTTTAACGATGATTACCAAGGACAAAGTTACTGAAATTTTCTGTATAATCGACGAGTTTGATAAGAATTTGAGTGCCGAATTTGCGAAAAACCTGCGTCTACCGTCTCATAACAGTGACGGCAAACGCTACCGAAACCGCAAGGGCAGGCTCTCGGAAAGTGAGATTATGACCATTTGGGTATGCTATCATTTCGGCGCATATCGCAATTTCAAGGAGTATTATTTGAATTGGGTCAAAGGGGTGATGCATCAAGCAGGAACTCTTTGAGAGCCTATTTGGTCAAGGTATCCAACTCGTTCATGGGCTCAAGGCTAAGATGAAGAATAAACTGATGGCTATGTGGGACAAAATCATGCTGAGGAAAAGAAACATTATCGAGTGCATTAACGAACTACTCAAGAACAAAGCCAACCTTGTTCACTCAAGACACCGCTTGATACACAACTTTATCATGAACTTGTGTTCTGCCCTTACAGCATACTGCTTCTTTGAGAACAAGCCAGAAGCACTGCCAGTGTATGTGGAAAAATCAAGGCAGTTGGAACTTTTATCATGCTAAACTTATCCCGAATTCACGTAACAATAGACAAACCTTTTACAGTGAATAAAGGGTCTATAATAGATATCTCAATAAAAAACAGATAGTAAAAAACTATTCTTTAATTAGATGTGCCAATGCAGAATCAGCCTTGATGCGCTTGACCTCTGCATTCACAAGCGACAATATTTCTTTTTCTCCTTACGATAATTGGCTTCGATAGTCTCTTTGAGATTGTCGGAGCCATCTTCATTTATGAAGTTTGCGATTATGGGGATGGGCTGCTAGGCTTTCATTTCTGCCGAAACCTTGGCATTATCAACTACTATCTCTACATGGAATATCTTTTGGTCGATACGTTTATCGAAGTTATCGGATACTACACCTTCAAACATACCCTGACCCGTTGGCGGAATTAAGGCTGAGTTTACCAAGTCTTTTGAAAAGAATTGCATATATTATGGATTTTTTCGAAATTCGTATATAAGTTGTGCATACGGATTATTGAACTTAGTGTGTTGGTTATTACTAAGTTACAAAACATCTTTTATATGCAACTTTTCTTGCATATTAATTTATTCTTTAATTTAATTCCGGTAACGAGTTATATAGTAAATAATACAGCAAATATAGTGAAAATACTAAGGAAATACATTTTTTTTGAAAAAAAACTTGTTTTTCTTGTTCTAAACAATATTTATTTATATATTTGTGGCAGAATATCTTATTCAGATAGCTAAAGGAACAATAAGGCTTTAATCGGTCTTGGATGCTAAGATAATAATGCTAAAAATAATAAAAACTTAAAATAAGATTCTATGGCACAGATACTTAAAAAGCTGGTGAAATTAGATGCATATAAATATGCCTATATATTTGTTATAGTTATTTTATTTGCAAGTTATTTTTCTGATGCGAATGCTCAAAAATCCTCGTATCAAAATAATTTGTCGATCAAAGAACAACTGAATAAGATGTTCGTTAAGATTAATCGTAAAATAGTGCCAACTGGTTTTCTTTTGGATTATGCAGAGGAATACGAGCAATTATCTAATTTCAGTCCTAACAAAAATGGGAATATAATACGGAAATGTGATTTGGGTACATATGTTAAATTAGTAGAAACATTACGTTCAGCATATCTTTTTGGCAATCCCTACAAGGATTATGATAAAGCATATAGTGAAAATATTTCACAACAGAAAGACGGGACTATCGGATTGTGCGTATTATTCTACCAGTATTCACATATTAAAAAGGATGCTTTAAAAGATGGGTATATATCATATACTAATGGTGTGGTTGAATGTTACAGCCCCAAAGCTTATCAAACCCAAATGGTAGGTGCTGGAAGCATAATACAAAATACGTCTAATACAAATGATATAACATTTTACCTTCCTGAAAAGTTAATCCTCGCAAATGTAGGTATAAAAAATGTAGAATTGGATTACGGAAGTGGTTTTATGAGTGTATTGGGATCCAAAATAAAAGCTCACATTAGGAATGGACAGCACAATATAAAAATAAAGATTACTTCCGACGATGGGTATATAGGTATTTATACTACTACATTAAATGTCTGTAACACAATGGACATAAGGAAGAATACTAGGGCTTCAACATTCCTTAAGCCGATAGAATTAGATGTGCAGGGAGATTCTTATAGAGGAATATCTACAACAGCAAAGGTAATGATTATCCCTTCAAGGCTTGGGAACGGGAAAATATCAAAACCATTTATATTTGTTGAAGGGTTTAATCCCCAAACAAGCAATAACGCTCAAAGCGCTAAGAAGTCTTTACTTTCTTACTATAGAGGTTGGTCTGAATTTATTACAGATAATGGATATGATTTCGTTTATATTCATTGGTGTACACCTGAAGAATATATTCAAGCGAACGCTTATACATTAGTAAAGATAATAGAAACTATAAACAATATGTCTGCTCAAAACAGTGAACCAAGCCTTCTAATAGGCCACAGTATGGGTGGACTTGTAGCTAGATATGCTTTAAAAACAATGGAGAACAAAAACAAGCCACACCATGTGGGGACTTATGTCAGCTATGATGCTCCACATTTAGGAGCTAATGTTCCTATTGGGCTATTGCATGGCTTTTATGGAATAAGAAAATTTCTACAAGAAAAGAATTTGATAGATAAGCTTATTAAAAAGATACCAACTGCAAAGAGTTATTTAGAAATAGGTGAAAAATTGGCATATTCGACAGCAGCTCAACAGATGCTTTGTAATAGTATTGATGCTGCTGGACATTTAAACAACTCTCTACATGTACAATGGCAGGAGGAACTCAGGCAACTTGGCTTTCCTAATGGAGATAAAGGGAAAAACTTCCAAATGCTTGGTATTGCTAATAGCGATTATTCAACATCTAAAGTTCCTAGTTATTATATTAACCTTAAAGCCAACGCTGGAACAAAATTAACATCTGATTGGATTTCACCATTGACAGGCCTAGTTATCGGAATTGGGTTGCAAGATGTAATTGCTGGATTGTTAGCATCTCTACCAGGAAGGACCTCGGCTGACTTTCAATTTGAATGCCTACCGGGGAAATCACAAGGACAGAGAGTAAATTATTTCAAACTTGCTTTAGAAAAGGATTTTTTATGGACCATCCCTATTAAGAAAAGTATATTTAAATATGAAGGCTTTAATAGTAGTCCTTTGCTGTATGATATATATCCATCCTCAAAATTCGATTATAAAAAGATGGATATAGGTGATGGAGAAACAATTCCTTTTCTTGCTGATTATTGGTATTCATGGGGGATAAATATAAATATTCCATTTATCCCCACATCAAGTGCATTGGCATACAACGGTATTTCATTATCTCCTAGCTCTTTTACATTTAATATAGATAATACCCGAACTGCATTTGGTAACAATTTCTATCTTGAAACAAATGACACCTATAAACAACATATGTCTTTCTCTCAGAGTGCACAAAATTGGATATTATCCCACATAAATCAAATTGTTACAGGGCCTATTTTTGGGTATTCTGGAGCAAAGTACACTTTATCTGGAGCGAAAGGAACTGTTGTATGGAGTACGTCGGATGCATCTATTGGAACCATTAATCAAAATGGGATACTTACCGTATCTAAAAATGGTTGTGTATATGTAATTGGTGAAACTAATGGTATGAAGTTTAGCAAATTGGTATATATAGGAGTCCCAACTTATTTGCTTTCTTCCAAACATAAACCAGATGGTTTTGAAATTGAAGCAAAATGCATAGATGAAACCTACAAAGCCAATATTGATAATATAAATTCATCGTTAATATTTAGATGGGGAGTAAAATTTCCAAACAAAGATATACGATGGATTGATACCAATAGCCCATCAGTATTTATACCTATAGAAGACAAAGATGCTGTTGTATTTCTTAAAATTATAGACAGTAATGGAAAAGAATCTCTACTTCAATCTGTAAAGTGTACAGCGACGGATATTTTTTACGCATCAAATAATAGGCTGTTACTTGACGCAGCAAAAAAAATATACAAAGAAGATGGGACTACATATTCATACAAATACGGCAAGATATACCTTACTAGAGATATTTCTTTGTCTAAAGAATATGAAGGTGACATCTGGACTTCTACGAAAGCTAAAGTATATAGCCCGTTTAATAGTACCTACATAATACCTGTATCAAGAGGGGAAATGTCTATTAAAGATGTTCTTCCACAAGAAGAATTGGACTATATTACACACAACATGCAGGTTGATCATACATGCCTTTATACGATAGCATTGCTAAACCCGGAGGACAAGTTTATACAAATTATTCCTGTAACTATAAAAATAAAATAATATGTTCAAGCACATTTTAATTTTCTCTACAACATTGCTTATTACGTGTAGTTTGATAGGTTGTTCAAAAGATAAAGATGGAACCATCACTGTGTATGGATATGCTAGCGTTAATGGTGTCGCATATAAAGATTATGTGTCTATATATGATGCTTTCCACCCTGATCTTCCAATAAAGCCAACATTGTTCAATGGTGATAGATTAGGTGTTTATAACGATAGTATTTTTATTTTCCAATTTATGTTTAGAAGTATTCAAAGTGAAACACCATTATGGTTGTTTGGAGCTTTTCGTATCCCTCAAGGTGAAGTCTTTCCAAATTTGGATAAATCTTACCAATTATCAAAGAATTTAATGTACGATAAAGACAGAACTATCTTTGAAGATTTCTTGAAATATATACCAGTTTCTGAAAACAACAATGATAGTAGGGGTATCGCTATTATTATAGATTATAATAAGTTGCCATCAGCAACATCTATAGATGGCACTATTATTTTTAAGAAATTTAATAATAGAACTAAAAAGTTAGACGGTGAGATTTATCTCTATTCCAATGATGAATTCCCTATTTCATATAAGTTAGAGGGACATTTTTCTGATGTTTTATCCTATAACAAAGTACAATTACAATGAAAAAAAGTGGTTTTAGATTTATTCCGTTATTTGCTCTAATGTTTTTCTTTACAGCTTGCCATGACGATATTTACTCAGATATAACTAATGGCGGGAATGGTGTAGAGCATAATAGACAGCCTTTGGACAGTATGGATTTATACAATATCCAAATAGACAAGAGTACTATCCTGACTAATCTTATCCGCAATAATAATGGCAGATATTATCTCGACCTTACAGAACAGGATGCAGAAATTTTAGGTATAAAATCAGAGCTTTACTACAACGCTCTTCGAAATGTTGAGCAAATGAATAACAATAAATAATTTTTACAAATGTTTACAAATCGGTATGTTCAAGTTGTCATGAACTCTTTATTGACAACAGTATTAGCTTTATCTGTGGCATCATGCTCTAATGATGATGCTATACAAACAGAAACAACTCACAGTGAGAAACATGTTGCGTACGTTGCAACATTGAGTACAGAACAGCAAAAGTTGCTACTATCAACAGGAAATCCTTTTGGTAACGTCCAACAAAAGGATGCATGGACAACAACCATTGCATCTACAATTCCAACACGTTGGGGATTGTTTGACGATCCACGTATTTCAGTTTCTACAAGAGCAATTGGCATATATGGATTTTATCCTGCACAATATTGGACAATGCTTAGAGTGAAGTTCCTTAAGCTCCCTGGGAAGATAAAAGATGGGGCTATTCTTGCTATAGCAGAAATGGAAGAACAGACAAATGTACGTTTCTATAACTCTATAGAGGATCCGGAATACTATGAGCCATATCACATAAAACTTCCAAACATTGCTGTCAGAATGGATTCTGGTAGAGAAGGAAGCGGTAACTACGGCTTAGTAGGTGGTGAACAATATATAAATGTCCCAACAACTCTTGAGAATGCAGACGCAAATGAGATAAAGCGATTCTTCTTGCATGCATTCTGTAATGCTGCAGGAATGTTCAATGAACAACAGCGACCAGATCGTGATAATTACGTGAAAATTGATTTTAACAATGTCAAGGACAATTGCAAGTCGGCTTTTGATAAGATAAAGAGCAACTACACTACTATGGGAATGTTTGATATGTTCTCCATTACCCTTGCATCGTCAAAAGATTTCTCAAAGAATGGATTAAATACTATAACTACAAAAACGGGACTTGGTATTGCTATAAATTATACACTTTCTACACAGGATAAGGCTTTCCTGAATTCTCATTATCTACCTTACATAGCAAGAAAAGACAACTATGTTGAATTAGATGATGTGTATGATCAATCAGGCAGACGCCTAACAGAAGAAGAGCGTTTGCAGCTACAGAACCAAATAAATGCCCAAAGAGGACTTTATGGAGTTCCTCCTGCAAATGGTCGTACAGAGTTGGTAGACTGGTAATTAAAATTTGTCTTTATTTGCAAAACATTTGTTAGTTGTCCTCTATGTGTTACCATATTTGTAAGAGGAAATATGTAGTACACCCCCTAATTATGGTCAGTAATCCACATAACGAAATATCAAAATAGTATTTAATATATGTTAGAGGATTTATCTTTTATTAGATAACATAGCGATGGAGGACAATATTTCTTTCTGTTTATGACAGAGCAAGAGAGTCTTTCTCTCTTTAGCTCACGATGGTTGGCTTCGATAGTCTCTTTGAGGTTATCGGAGCCGACTTCGTTTTGGAAAGGCTTGATTTCGGGAATAGATATAGAGACATTTATCTCTGCTGAAGCCTTTTCGAAATCTGCGCCATTCTTATTTGGGCAGATGATAAAACTGTTCTACAGCATATGATAGGATAGTAAATAATGGCATATACAAAAATGTTCTGTATTTATCAGAACTATAATTCTTTTAATAAATATCTTAACCGAGGCTCATTTTTGATTCGTTCAATCTCAAAATCAACGAGGAAAAGTATATCCTGTTTGATTCTCTTATAATTGGCTTCGATAGCCTCTTTGAGGTTATCAGAGCTATTTTCGTTTCGGAATATATTGATTACAGGGATGGGCTGGTATGCTTTCATTTCGGCAGAAACTTTGGCACTATCCACAACAATCTCTGCGTGGAAAATCTTCTGCTCAATTCGCTCATCAAAGTTGTCGGACACAGCTCCTACAAACATACCTTGGGTAAGGTTGCTAATCTTACTGGCAGGAATCAAACTGTCCAACTGCGTAGATATGGACGTGGACTTATCATTGCGGTTGATGGTCATAGACTGCCGTTGCTGGAGCACCTTTCCAAACCGCTCAGAAAGCGTCTTAGCCGTTTCTCCTACCACTTGCCCGGAGAACACGTTACCTACAGTGTTCTGTATTACTTTGCTCTCTTTGTCGCCATAATCACGGGTAAGTTGTGAGAAGTCCTGAAAGCCCAAACATACAGCAACTTTATTGCTTCGTGCAGTAGCTATGAGGTTGTCAAGTCCACGAAAGTAGATAGTCGGCAACTCATCGATAATCACAGAGGATTTGAGTTGCTTCTTCTTGTTGATGAGCTTCACGATACGACTGTTATACAGACCAAGTGCTGCTGAATAGATATTCTGGCGATCGGGATTGTTACCTACAACAAGTACTTTCGGCTCATTAGGGTTATTGATGTCAAGTGAGAAATCATCGCCTGTCATCACCCAATAAAGAGCAGGTGAAATCATTCGTGAAAGTGGTATTTTGGCACTGGCTATCTGCCCCTGCAACTGGTCCTGTGCTCCGCCTTCCCAAGCATCCATAAAGGGTGAAAGGTAGTTGGCAAGCTCATCGTAGGAGGTGAGTATCGGGAATATTTGTGCATAGGGACGGTTGAGAAATTCGATGGCATGAGGGAAGGTGCAATACTTTCCGTTCTCATAGATTTTCAGAAACCATATAATAGCTGCCAATAGGATAATCGGTGACTCGACAAAGAAATCTCCCTGCTTCTGTATCCACGAGCGGTTAAGGTTGAGCATGATGGTATAGGCACTCTCGTAGGCATCCGATATATCTGTCATAAAGGCAGGATTGATAGGATTGCACCGATGCGACTTTCTCGGATCATCGAAATTTATCACGAAAAACTGTGGCTTTACTGTGTATGCGTCCAAATGCTGGAGCAAATGATTGTAGGCTATTTCGGAGAGGTCAGGGAACTTGTAATCATAGATATACATGGCAAAGCCTTTCTCTATCTGTTGCTTGATGTAGTTATTCACAATAGCGTATGACTTACCCGAACCCGGTGTGCCGAGCACCATCGAGGCGCGGAAGGGATTGACCACGTTAATCCAACCGTTGTTCCATTTCTTCTTATAGTAGAAGCGTGTAGGGAGATTGACGGAGTATTCATTTTCCATCAACCGTGTTTCCTGCATGAAACTCTCATTCTCCGTGTTGAACACATCGTCCATCAGGTTGTTTTTGAGTAATCGGCTCATCCATACGCCACCCATCAGCAGACAGATATAGCCAACGGAAAGCGTAAATATATAGAGGGAAGCTGCCCCGATCTTGCCGATGGGTAATACCAGTAGCCACCAGTTGAGAAAGAAAAAGACAAAGCCAGAGAAAAGCACCGTCCAAATCTTTGGCCATGTTATTTTCTCCTCTTTCACTCCTTTTGTCCCCAAGCAGGATAAGGCGAGAAATACCACACAAAAGAGTTTTGTCCATAAGATAGACGAAAACAATCCCGTGGTGCGTTGAAAGTTCATCAGTATCTTGTCAATTATACTGAGTGTAAAATGCCACGAATGAAAAGCTTCGTAGCAGAACCAATAACAGTTAATCAGGAGGAATATCACAGATATACCCCGCATAAAGTCCATAACCTTACTTAATGATCTTAAATCGTCTTCTTGTGCCATAATATTGTATTTGTAGCCTCCCCAATCCCTCCGAAGAGGGGGAGTTGGAAATGCTCGTTTATTTAATATTTTCTTCGTCTAATATTTACCTTACTTTGCTTGCGGAGTTTGCGTTGCCAAGCCGCTTCTTTCCAATCATCGTTGCCCGATGAAGAGAAGGATTCTCCCACCATATCGTCGATAAGTTCATCGACCAGGTTGTCGCTTTCCTCTGTGTCTTGCTGTAATGATTGTGTGTTATTTGTCTGCTCATGGCTAACAGATGGACTACCATAGAGCGATTCATCCAAGAATGGATTGTGTGCTGGATTAGATAGATATGCGTTGAATACATTGGCAGCATATCCTTTGCCCAATCGTGAGCCATTGAGCGCAATGCCCAAATCATCATCAATGAACGTAATACCATAAATGCGTCCGTTCTCATTCTTTCGGATAACCACCCGCAAGCCTTGTTCCTCCAATTTCTGTTGGAGTTTTTCTTTTGTATCGAGAGAAGTATGCATAACTTCCAATACCTTCCTTCGAACGGTTGGTATCAGTGGCTTGACGGCTTGCTTTGATTTTTGCATCCTGTTCTGCACGGCAGTATAGCCCACACCACGACCGATGTCCGAGGCGTGGATGGGGGTGCCTGCCTTGTTGTCCTTTTCATCAGTTGGAACATAAACCAGTCCGTCATACTTCTTTCCCCGAAACTCCGTCTTCACTTCTTCTACTGCAAGATGGTATCGGGAAAGAATGGCATTCAGCTCTCCTAATGAACAGAACTTATAATGTTTCAGCACCATGCGAAGGGTACTTGCCACCTGCTCCTTGATATTTCCTTGGGTGGTATCAATTTGGGGCGTTTCTTCCACCGCTTTGTCAGCGACCTTTGAACTTGGAATGAGACCAAACCTCTTTTCCAAGGCATCGGTAATCTTCTTGCTCCTCCGTTTCTCAAACCTGTCGTTAATTTTCTGTCCACGACTGTCCACCCGAAGTGAAACGATATGGATATGCTCACGAGCGATGTCGTTGTGCTTGAACACGATATAAGGCTGCTTGCCATAACCGAGTGTCTCCATATACTCCTTGGCTATCTGTGTGAGTGTTTCATCGGAGAGTTTCTCGTCCGGGTGTGGATTGAGCGAACAATGGAACACCATCTTTTTTGTTCGGAATTTCTCAGGAATAACTGCTTGCATATCGGCAAATACTTCAGCCATCGTATAAGTTCCCTCTTTGTTTTGATACAAGCCTTGGGTAAGAAGAATGCTTGCTTCCTCTTTCTCTACCTTTTTGAAGTTGTAGCCGAGGGCCCCTCCGAGGTTCTCCGTTGCTGAAATTTTTGCTATCATTTTTTTTACTAAATTCTCAATACTTCTTCTTTCTATAATCAATGGTTAGATTGATAGCCTGCTCTTGCAAGGCAATGATTTGAGCCGACAATTTCTCCAACTTCTCAAGCATAATCTGTGCAGTCTTTATGCTATGATAGCTGTTGATGGCACGCACGGTTTGGTTATACAGCACGCCAATCTTATGGATTTGTGCCGTTAGTTCGGAGAGTTTTCGGTAATATTCCACAGCGGATTTATCCACCGTAATCACCTTGAAACTCTCTCCAAGAATACGACCACGCACGAAATCCGACTTCGTTTCTGCCCCTGAACGCTGAAACAAATCAATCGCACGTTGCTGGTCTTTGGGCTTGGGAAGACGGGTATCCCATCTGTCCCATCGTTCAATCTTGTCATTCATTGTTTTTATCCTTATCTAATTACGACTTTGGAGTAATTCATCTCCCCTTCGGGGCAAGGGTCTTTGTCGGCAGAAACGGAGTTTGTCGGACAAAGACACACCTTGCCAATATCAAGAGTTGATACGATTGAAGTATCCACCCTTTTGGGGTGTCTGCTTCGGGACGTTACCTCCATGTATTATTCTCGCCTGCAAAGTTACGGCAGATTTTCAAATATCTCATTATCAGAGATATTCACTCTTTTTCCTCGTATTTCCCTGCACTTCATCGCTGTAATAAAATCAGCAGAAATATCATTTATTTTGCAGTCAGAACGAGCGAACAATGGTATGATAACACAAGCAAAAGATATATCATATTACCGCCTGCTTGCACCAAAGATGACAAGAAGGAACAATACATATTCATAACAATTTATTGTCATGACAAACTATTATCAATACAACAAATTGTAAGAACATGAAATCGTCCTTTTGGACTATCGCCCGAACCATACGCAGTCAGAGCAAACTGTCTGCTGATGACTCTTAATAATGAGAGAATATCCAAACATCAAATAGACAAATAATATGAACTAAGAAATTATCATTATGGAGAACAAAGAACAACGCCCCCTTTTTCTGGGCTTCTCTTCCCAAAAGGGAGGAGTGGGAAAAAGTACTCTTGCCGAAATCGTAAGCAGCATATTGTACTACGAACAAGGCATCAACCTCTTCGTGATGGACTGCGACTTGTCGCAAGACTCTTTCTACAAACTGAGGGAACGTGAGAAAAGTATCGTTCAGGAGAGCGAAGAGCTTTCCAAATCCATGCAAGAGTACTTTCATCACCTTGGCAAAAAAGCATACAGAATTTACAAGTCTGCACCCAAGGAAGCCGTCAGGACTGCACGAAGTAAAATCGACGGTATCAGCAACGAGAAGTACCAGTTGGTTATATTTGATTTCCCGGGACATGCCGGAACAACCGAACTGATGGAACTGTCCCTTCAGATGGACTATATCCTTTCTCCGATTGAAGCCGACATTCAGTCGCTGGTTTCATGTCTGGCATACGCCAAGACTATCACGGAGATTGGAGTTTCGATGTCCGACTCTCGGATAAAGGACATTATCCTGTTCTGGAACAAGGTGGACAGAAGAGTAAGGAACATCATCATCGATGAATATACAAAGCTCATCGACGAATACGAACTCACGCTCCTGCCCGGCTATGTATATGCCACGCACCGCTTCTCTCACGAACTTTCCACATACGGACTGCGCGGAGTGTTCCGCTCTACCTATCAGCCCCCTGCAAGGGGATTACGAACGGGTACGGGGCTGGACGAACTCGTCAATGAGATAATTCAACGTCTCAAACTAAAAACGAAAACAGAAAATGGCAACGATTGAGGAAAGAAAGCAACAGCTGGAAAACAAGCTGAAGAAAATGGCAGAGGACAATGTCGTGGTGAAACCTGTCACGATACCAAACTCCTTCGACCCTTCCGAGGATACTGAGTCCTCCCCTGCAACATCAGGGGAGGAAGACAATAATTTAGAAGAGACGAAAGAAACGAAAACAGCAAAAGAAAAACCGGTAGATGAAATAGAAAGAGAGGAAACGGGGAACACGGAACAGAAATGGGAAAGGAAACCGAGAATGGAAAAGCCCGGCGTGTCCTCCCTTTCCATAGAGGACTACCGTTCCCTGTACTTTCATCCCGTCCGCTCCCAAATGCGGACAGCCTTCTCCATTAATCTGGAAACGCTGCAGAACCTGCGCAACGTGTTGCAGGACTTGGGGGAGCGTGTTTCCATAGCCGCATATATAGACAACATTCTTAGGGAACACCTGCGTGAACATTTGGAATTGCTCAACAGTGCGGCAGCAAAACAAAGACGCAAGACAACAATAACACTATGATGGAAACAATACTTTTCAGTTTTATACTGATACTCATCATCATTTGGATAATGCTGGGTATCCTGTACTTCTATATGCGGTATGTTTCTCCGTATGGCATCCTTATCAAGAAAAATAAAAAGGGCAATGAGCAGACTAAGGAGAATGAAGCGACGAAGGAAAAAGACGGACAAAAAGGAGAAGGAAAAGAAGATCAAGCCGAGTTTGTACTGATTGGCAAAAGCCGTTCCATTTCCCCTATTATCCCACAAGTTCCCTCTGCTTCTTCATCTGAAAATTCAGAGCAGAATAGTAATAATTTTGCACCTCAGAACTCCGAAAAGAAAGAGGACATGAAGGAAAGGGACAACGAGATGGACGTTGATTTCGAGATGGAGCGAGTTGATGAGAATGAGGTCGCCCGTGAGGAATTAATTCTGCCCATTGAGTCCACATCGGACGAAACCGAGATGTCAGGGCAGTCCGTCCTCGCACGTGACTTAGTCCGCCTGCAAAAATGGGCAAAGGACTGTGAGGAGGCTGATGAGAAAGAAGTCAAAGAGACCATTCGGCAGCTTCAAGACTCAGATCTATTGGATAAGTACAAGGAGAACATCGCCAAGATGCAGGGTGAGCAAACTTCGCTATTGGAGAAAATCCGTAAAGCGGAAGAACAAAGCGAGCAACAAGCAATGTTGTTTTCTCAAAACTCAATACCGGCAGATTCAAGCGCTTCTGACACTTCATCCGATAATGACGACGACAAGCCTCTTTCATATTATCTGTAAACAATCAACGATGGAAGCGGGAAAAGAAAACGGCTCATTAACAGCTACAAGGTTTCCACATGAAAATGTGCCTCTCTTTCCCCTTCCTTTTAAGAACAAGCAATTTTATCACACTTAAAATTATAACATACAAATGAACAAAAAAATTACACTGATGATGCTCCTGCTGATGACTGCCACCATAGGAGCATACGCACAAGGCAATGGTATTGCCGGTATCAATGAAGCTACAAAAATGGTAACCTCCTACTTCGATCCCGGCACGAAACTCATCTATGCCGTGGGGGCAGTAGTGGGGTTGATAGGAGGCATTAAAGTGTACAACAAGTTCTCAAGTGGTGACCCCGATACGAGCAAGACCGCAGCCTCTTGGTTCGGTGCGTGTATCTTCTTGATTGTGGCAGCCACTATCCTGAGAAGTTTCTTCCTGTAAGACGATGGCAGCATTTGAGATCAACAAGGGTGTAGGCCGGACGGTGGAATTCAAGGGCTTGAAGGCACAGTACCTCTTCCTCTTTGCAGGAGGGCTGCTGGCAGTCTTCATTCTCGTGGTCATTCTCTATCTCTGCGGCATCAGTCAGATAGCCTGTCTTGTCATAGGTGTAGTGGGTGCCACCATAGTGGTGTGGCAAACGTTCACCATGAATAGAAAGTACGGGCAGTACGGGCTGATGAAAAAGGGAGCAGTGCGTATGCACCCACGCTACCTTGTGAACCGCCGTACGGTCTGCCACCTTATCCGTAACCTTCAACCAAAGAAAGCGAAGAAATGAGAAACAATAGCAAGATAACAACCTTGGAATCGAAGTTTCCACTGCTCTCCATAGAGCAGGGCTGTATGGTGAGCAAGGACGCTGATATCACCGTTGCTTTCCGTGTGGAACTTCCCGAACTCTTTACCGTCACCTCTACAGAATACGAAGCAATGCACTCTGCCTGGCATAAGGCAATCAAGGTGCTACCCAATTACAGCATCGTACACAAGCAGGACTGGTTTATTAAGGAGGACTATCAAGGAAATCTTTCCGATGGCGGACTGAGCTTCCTTGCCCGTTCCTCTGAGCGGCACTTCAACGAACGTCCGTATCTCCACCACTCAGTCTATCTCTTCCTTACCAAGACCAACAAGCAGCGTATGGCACAGCAGAGCAATTTCTCTTCGCTCTGCCGTGGACACCTGCTACCAAAAGAGATTACCAACAAGGACGAAGTGATGAAGTTTATGGAAGCAGTAGACCAGTTCGAGCGTATCATCAACGATACCGAGCAGATAAGGATTGTCCGCATGACTGAAGAAGAGTTGGTTGGCACAAATGAAAAGGGCGGACTGCTCGACAGGTATTTCTCTTTATCTGAAGAAGGGCATGCGTCTTTGGAGGACATCCGCTTGGGCGCTGACCTTGTGCGTGTGGGTGACAATATGCTTTGTCTGCATACACTCTCCGACACGGATGACCTGCCGACAACGGTCAGCACGGACAGCCGATATGAACGGCTATCCACCGACAGAAGTGACTGTCGTCTTTCCTTTGCCTCTCCCGTGGGTCTGATGTTGCCCTGCAACCATATCTATAACCAGTACCTCTTTATCGAGGACAGCGATGCCAACTTGGAACGCTTCGAAAAGCAGGCAAGGAATATGCACTCGCTGGCACGCTACAGCCGTAGCAACCAAATCAACGAGGAGTGGATACAGGAGTATCTCAATATTGCCCATTCACAGGGACTGACCTCCATCCGTGCCCACTTTAACGTACTGGCATGGAGTAGCGATAAGGAAGAACTTCGCCAGATCAAGAATGACGTGGGCTCTGCACTTGCTCTTATGGAATGCCACCCACGTCACAATACCATTGACGCGGCAACACTCTACTGGGCGGGTATTCCCGGTAATGCGGCAGACTTTCCTGCAGAAGAGTCATTCTATACTTTTATCGAGCCTGCCCTCTGCTTCTTTACGGCAGAGACGAACTATAAGGATTCGCTCTCTCCCTTCGGTATCAAGATGGCAGACCGCCTTTCAGGAAAGCCCGTCCACTTAGACATATCGGATTTGCCGATGAAAAAGGGAGTTATCACCAACCGTAATAAGTTCATCTTGGGTCCTTCGGGCAGTGGTAAGTCTTTCTTTACCAACCACATGGTACGCCAGTATTACGAGCAAGGGGCGCACGTCCTTTTGGTTGATACAGGAAACTCATATCAAGGCTTGTGTGAACTTATCCACCGCAAGACCAAGGGTGAGGACGGCGTGTATTTCACCTATACCAATGAAAGTCCTATATCTTTCAACCCTTTCTATACGGATGATTACTTCTTCGATGTAGAGAAAAGGGAGAGTATCTGCACGCTACTGCTTACACTTTGGAAGAGTGCAGATGAGCATATTACTAAAACCGAGGCTGGCGAACTTGGTTCAGCCGTAAACTCCTATATCGAGTTGATATGTGCTGACCATAGCGTTACACCCTGTTTTAATACTTTCTATGAGTATCTGCGGGACGTGTACCGAAAGGATATGGAAAAGCGTGACATCAAGGTAACGCTCTCGGACTTCAATATCAACAACCTCTTAACGACATTGAAGCAATACTTTCGTGGTGGTCGATATGATTTCCTGCTGAACTCGGACAAGAACATCGATCTACTCTCTAAACGCTTCATCGTCTTTGAAATCGACCAAGTGAAGGACAATAAGGACCTCTTTCCTGTGGTAACGATTATCATCATGGAAGCCTTCATCAACAAGATGCGCCGATTAAAAGGTATCCGCAAGATGATACTCATTGAGGAAGCGTGGAAGGCGATTGCTTCGGCAAACATGGCAGACTACATCAAGTATTTGTATAAGACGGTGAGAAAGTATTTCGGGGAAGCCATTGTCGTAACGCAGGAGGTGGACGATATCATCCAGTCGCCTATAGTCAAGGAAAGTATTATTAATAACTCTGACTGCAAGATACTGCTCGACCAGCGCAAGTATATGACCAAGTTCGACGGCATACAGGCGATGCTCGGTCTTTCGGAAAAGGAAAAGAGCCAGATTCTCTCCATCAATCAGAACAACGACCCGAACCGACTCTACAAGGAGGTGTGGATAGGCTTAGGCGGTATGCAGAGTGCTGTCTATGCCACAGAAGTGAGCATGGAGGAATACCTCACCTACACCACAGAGGAAACCGAGAAGGTGGAGGTGATGAACAGGGCGGCACAGCTTGGTGGGGATATCGAAACGGCTATCCGACAGCTTGCCAATGAGAAAAGAAACAATAAAAAGAAATAAGTACAAACCATCAAAACTATAGCAACAATGAAAAAGTACATTTTCATGGCTCTCTTAGGATTGAGCCTTTCTGTTCCCAAAGCCCACGCACAGTGGGTAGTAACCGACCCTGGCAATTTTGCCGGCAACATCGTCAATTCGGTCAAGGAGATAGCAACAGCTTCGAAGACGGTGAAGAATACCCTTGACGGTTTTAAGGAGGTGGAGAAGCTTTACAACGACACCAAGAAGTATTACGATGCCCTGAAGAAAGTGAACAACCTCATCGGCGATGCCTACAAGGTCAAGGAGTGTATCCTAATGGTGGGCGACATCTCGGAGATTTATGTTACCTCGTATAAGAAGATGCTCTCGGACAAGAACTTCCGCCCTTCAGAACTCGCTGCAATGGCTTCGGGCTATGCCAAACTCTTGGAGCAGAGTGGTGAGAGTCTCAAGGAACTAAAGTCCATCGTCAAAAGTAATGTCTTCTCGATGAACGACCACGAACGAATGCAGGCAATCGACCGTATCTATACTACGCTTCGGGAAAATCGCTCGCTCGTATCCTACTATACAAGGAAAAACATCTCTGTGAGCTATGTGCGTGCAAGGGAGAAGAACAACCTTGCTTCTGTCAAGGCGCTCTATGGTAATACGGCAAGCAGGTATTGGTAATTAAGTTAATGGTCATTCATACATCTAAACACACTTGCTTATGGATTTTGCCAGTTTACATGAACTGCTCCGCTCAACCTATGACGAGATGATGCCGCTCTGTGCCCAGATGACGGGCATTGCCAAGGGTATTGCGGGCTTGGGTGCACTCTTTTACATTGCTCTTCGGGTATGGGCTTCCATAGCCCGTGCCGAGGCGATAGACGTCTTTCCCCTTCTCCGTCCCTTTGTCTTGGGTTTCTGCATCATGTTCTTCCCGACAGTCGTACTGGGTACGATGAATGCCGTTCTCTCGCCCGTAGTGCAGGGAACGGAGATGATGGTACATCAGCAGGAGGGGAACCTTGCAGAACTTACAGCCAAGCGGGACAAGTTGCAAGAGGAAGCCTACCTTAGAAATCCTGAAACAGCCTATCTTGTCTCCAACGAGAAGTTCGATGAGAAGATAGAGGAAATGGGTATCATCGGACCTGAAGATGCCGTGACGATAGCGGGTATGTATGCCGAGCGTGCTGCCTATCAGACCAAGCAGTGGATCATGAAGATGGTACACGACCTCTTGGAACTCCTATTCCATGCTGCAGGGCTTATCATCGACACGCTACGCACCTTCATACTCATCGTCCTTGCCATTCTCGGTCCGATAGTTTTCGGCATAGCCGTATGGGATGGTCTTGCTGGTTCACTTACGGCATGGTTCTCACGCTATATCTCTGTCTACCTGTGGCTGCCTGTCAGTTCTATTCTTACGGCACTGCTTACAAAAATACAGGTGCTGATGATAGAGAAGGATATCGAAGCGCTCAGTGACCCTAACTACCTGCCTGATTCGGGGACGTGGTACTACATCGTCTTCTTCCTTATCGGTATCGTGGGTTACTTCTGCGTTCCCACCGTGGCAGGCTGGATTATCGAAGCTGGAGGCGGTATCGGCTCATACGGTCGTAATGTTAACCAGACAGCACAACATGGTGCAAAAGGCGCATATACCGGTGGCAAGGCTGCTATGGCAGGCGCAGGTGCTGCTGTGGGAAATGTCGGTGGACGTATCAAGGGAGCACTGCTCAAAGGAAAATAGAAATCAAGCAACTATGCTTAATTAATCAACAGATATAAAAGAAAAAAGAAATGGAATTCAAATCACTTGGTAATATCGAGACCTCATTCAGGCAGATAAGACTCTATGCCTTTGTCTTTGCCATCGTCTGCGTGGCGGTAAGCGGTTATGCTGTCTATGCCTCGTACAGCTTCGCAAAGGAGCAGAGGGAGAAAATCTATGTGCTTGATCAGGGTAAGTCGCTCATGCTTGCCCTCAGTCAGGATGCAAGCCGAAACCGTCCCGTGGAGGCAAGAGAACACGTGCGCCGCTTCCACGAACTGTTCTTCACCATTGCACCCGACAAGGATGCCATCGAAAAGAATATGGAGCGTGCTTTTGTGCTGTGTGACAAGTCGGCTTTCAACTATTACAAGGACTTGGCAGAGAAGGGCTATTATAACCGTGCCATATCGGGTAATGTCAATCAGCGCATAGAGGTGGACTCTATCCACTGCAACTTTAATACTTACCCTTATGCGGTAACGACTTATGCAAGGGAGTTTATCGTCCGTCAGAGTAACGTTACAGAGCGTAGTCTCATTACGACCTGCACGCTGCAGAACTCTGTCCGTTCGGACAACAACCCGCAAGGCTTCTTGATGGAGAACTTCCTTGTGAAGGAAAACAGGGATATACAGACTTATAAACGATAAGGCTATGGCAAGGAAAAGAAACTTTTTACTCTCACGTCACTATCTGCGCTTTCACCTGTGGCTTCGCCATCGGTGTGAACGGCTCACGATAAGGCAGAGAAAGGAAATCGTCTATGGGCTGAGTTTCATCTATCTGCTCTGCTCGCTTTGGATGATAGCGCAGTTCTTCCTTCCTCCAAAGAAGGAGAAACTACCCATCCCCACGGGAAAGCTGACGGACAGTCCGATACGGACAGACAGCACTTTACACGAGTTACACGGCAATTTTTACCTACAACATCATCAAACAATCAAAGAAAATGGATAATAAACAGAAAGAACAAATGAAGAAAGGCTTGGTCTTCGGAGGATTAGGACTGCTGTTTGCCCTTTCAATGTGGTTTATCTTCGCACCGTCGGGCAAGGATAAGACTGCAGCGGAGCAGGGACTCAATGACAGCATCCCGCAGGCAACGACAGAAAAGCTCACCGAAAACAAGCTCAAAGCCTACGAATTAGGCGACAAGGCACACGAGGAGGAACAGACCCGCGAGGAGATGGGCAGACTGTCGGACTATTTCGCACAGAACACTGCTCCATCAGAGGAGCAGCGTGCAGAAACAGCTGCTTCTACGGCAAAGATAGAAAGCTCCATGCATCGTTATGAGGAGAACAATCGGCTTTTGAACTCTTTTTACGCTCCCGACCCACACGAGCAGGAACGTGAAGCCTTGCGCTCGGAAATAGATAACCTTAAAAAGGAACTCTCTGTCAAAGACAGCAGGGAGGACAATGAAGAGAAACGACAGCTTGCCTTGATGGAAAAGAGCTATCAGATGGCAGCGAAGTATCTTCCTAAAACATCAACTCCACCTACTTTCAATAGTGGTTTGACTGCTGAAAAAGAGAAGACGGAAGATACAGCAGGTGGCTCTGACGCCGCTAAGGGCAAGACCATGCAGAAGGAAAAGCCTGTAATGGAGGTGCTGCCGGAGCGTAGGCAGATAGTTTCTTCACTTGACCAGCCTATGAGCGATGTGTACTTTATGGAGGAATACGGCAAGAAGGCTCGTAATATGGGCTTTCATTCGCTTACCAGTAGTTCTCCATCTTTGTTGCGCAATACGCTGAAAGTAGTAGTGGACAGGACTACTGTTCTCAAAGAGGGTGACAATGTTGTGCTCCGTCTGCTGGAAACTGCTAAGGTACAGGGACTGCACATTCCACGGCAGAGCCGACTCATAGCCGTTGCTAAGATTGAGGGTAACCGTATGCACCTGTTTATCAAAAGCATTGAGGTGGACGGCCATATCATAGCCGTCAAGCTCTCGGCATACGACATGGACGGACAGGAGGGTGTGTATATACCAGGCTCGGATGACATCAATGCGCTTAAGGAAGTCGGGGCGAACATCGGTGGTTCAATGGGAACATCCTTTACCTTCGCTTCCTCTGCCAAGGACCAGATTATCTCAGAGGCTGCCCGTGGGGTGATGCAGGGTGCAAGTCAGCTGCTTCAGAAGAAGCTGCGCACCATTAAGGTAACGCTCAAGAGTGGCTACCGCCTTTTCTTGGTTCAGTCCAAATAAAACAATCGAAAATGATAAGTAAAAAAATAACATCAAATCAAAAAGAACAATGAAGAAAATTATTTTATCAATGGCTATGCTTGCCATGGTGGGAGCAACAGCCACAGCACAGGAAAACAATGATGGTCTGACACCAAACCGTCCGCTTACTTCGGGCGAACTCTTTCAAGGTATGAGCCGTGCTATTCCAACGGGGCGTGTCGTACTGCCGTATGGTCTGGACGTTACCTTTGACAAGACCGTGCATCTTATCTTCCCTTCTGCCATCCGCTATGTAGACTTAGGTTCACAGAACATCATCGCAGGAAAGGCGGAGGATGCAGAGAACGTACTACGTGTAAAGGCTTCGGTGAAGGACTTTGAAACGGAAACCAATATGAGTGTCATCTGTGAGGACGGCTCTTTCTATGCTTTCAACGTAAAGTATGCTGATGAGCCAGAGAAGTTAAGCATTGAGATGAAAGACTTTCTCTCTACGACAGAAGGTAGACTGCCAAGCAATCGCTCTGACATTTACTTTAAGGAACTTGGTAACGAGTCGCCCGTATTAGTAAAGCTGATGATGCAGACTATCTATCAGAACGACAAGCGTACCATCAAGCACATCGGTGCACAGCAGTTTGGTATGAAGTTCCTGCTTCGTGGCTTGTATGCCCATAATGGCTTGCTGTATTTCCACACCCGTATGGAAAACGGCACAAATATGCCGTACTCGGTGGATTTTATCACATTCAAGGTGGTGGATAAGAAGATGGCAAAGCGCACGGCCATACAAGAACAAGTATTGCAGCCACTTCGTGCCTATCATCAGGTGATGCAGGTGCGTGGCATAGGAAGTGAACACGCTGTGTTTGCGCTAGAGCAGTTTTCTCTTGCAGAAGACAAGCAGCTTGAAGTGACACTCTATGAGAGAAATGGCGGTCGTACGCTGACTTTTTATGTAACGGCAGAAGACCTGCAACTGGCAAAGAAGATTGATAACCTCAAACTCAAATGGTAGACATTATGAAGAAGATAATCATTTTATCGGTTTGTGCAGCGGTGGCAATGGCTTTCAGTCTGCCATCGCAGGCACAGCGACTGATACCCAAGCAAAGGGGCGTAGAGGTCGTGGGGAGTGTTCCACTTATTAAGGGTGAAAAGTTCCTTGCAGCTGACAATTTCGGTATGGGAGCATCACTCACCCGATATTTGGGGCATGAGAATTATACCTTTGTTATGGCAGAGTATGAACAGCAGAATATGCCGTACAGAAGTTATAACGTAAAACTCAAGGATGCACTCTTGCAGGTGGGCTATATGCACCCGATACACTCGGACAATGGCAAGAATGTGTTTCTTTATGGCGGCATATCCGCTTTGGGTGGCTATGAGCAGCTGAATGAGGACAAGAAGCTGCTGCCCGACGGGGCAACACTGCTCGACCGCTCTCGCTTTGTCTATGGCGGTGCCGTGCATGGCTCGGTAGAAGTGTTTCTAACAGACAGAGTTCTCTTTCTTGTAAAGGCGCAGGGGCGGTTGGTCTTCGGCTCTGACGTACATCGTTTTCGTCCGGCTGTTTTAGCAGGACTAAGGTTTAACTTTTAAGTAGAAGAAAAGATGAAGAAGATATTGAATACGATTTGGGTAATGGGTGTGCTGACCCTTGCCGTGTTTTGCCTATCTGCTTGTGATAGGGATTTGGATGTTCAGCAGTCTTATCCGTTTACGGTGGAGACAATGCCGGTTCAGAAGGACATCATAAGGGGGCAGACAGCTGAGATACGCTGCACATTAAAGCGAGGCGGTGAGTTTGCCGACACTCGCTATACGATACGTTATTTCCAGTCTGATGGCAAGGGCTTACTAAGAAATGATAATGGTACGGTATTCAAGCCTAACGACCGTTATCCACTCACAAAAGATGTGTTCCGCTTATACTACACTTCGCTGTCATCTGACCGCCAGACGATTGATGTATATGTGGAGGATAGTTTCGGTAAGGTGCAGCAGCTGACCTTTAGTTTTAACAACGAGCGAGAAGAGGGCAAGGATAAGCCTGCATCTTCTCGCCACTAAGAACATAATTGATGCGAACGATAAATTCTTTCATTTTACTTTGTGTATTCTGCCTGTTCTGTCAGCCGACCCTTGCCCAGCGCAGGGTGCGTCTGGCAGACTTGCCACCTTTTGAGCGTGCAGTTGTCGTAGTGAAATACTTTGAGGGATTGCACGGCTGGAAGAATTATCCGTATGTTGGATATGGGCATCAGCTGCAACATGGAGAACGTTTCACAGCGGATATGACGGAACGGCAGGCAGACTCCCTGCTCCGTGCCGACCTTTGGAAATGCTTTGAACATTTCAAGGGATATGGCAAGGATGCACTGCTGCTGACCTTGCTTGCCTACAATGTGGGTGTGGGGAGGTTGCTCGGCTATGGAAAGCACCCCAAGAGTAGGCTGCTACGAAAGATAGAGGCTGGAGATAGAAATATTTATCGGGAGTATGTTTCCTTTTGCCGATACAAGGGAAAAGTTTTGAGTGGATTGGTCAAGCGGAGAAAGGTTGAGTTTGTTATGTTTTATATGCCCTGATTTCAAAAAGTGCCCCATTATAAGTTTTATAAGCGACCAAAGCATCTTTTCTTGCTGGTTTATTCGTCTTTCTCGCTATGAATGAGTAACTTTGTAGAAAAAAGAAACATGATTCCAGATTTATTTATTCTGAATGCAACAAATATTTTGGGAGATACTAATACGGGATTGACATCTTCCCAAATAGTTACCCTTTGTTCTGCATATGCGATTGACTTTAATGTAGATATTCCCTACTCCTCCTTACCATTCCCTACTGATGGTAGTGTTCCTAATAAAAGAACTGCACTTAAGAAGAATATAGAAGTGTTTAGCCCTGAACAGCAATTTAAGATAATTAAGGAATTATGCGATTTAGATCAGTTTTCTCAAAATGCAAAAGTAAAAGATTTAAAGATAAAGTTAATAACAAGATATGGGCACCTCAATCCCGATATCAATGCTGTTAATGAAGTATTGATTGACGAAACACGTCATTGGCTAAATAATCACAATAGGGTTTTATCACTTTATCAATCGGCTCTAGATAAGTATAATAATGGTATTTTTGAGAGAAATGTTCTTGATGATATAAGGCTATCGTTAGAATTACTCTTAAAAGATATTCTGAAAAATGAGAAATCACTTGAGAATCAATTATCATCTTTAGGTTCATTCATACAAGAGAAAGGAGGCTCAAAAGAACTTGGTAATATGTTTCAAAAATTAGTAGAGTATTATTCTAAATATCAGAATACTTATGTGAAACATAACGATTTGGTTATTGAAGAAGAGGTGGAATTTATCTTTGAAATAACGTCTTCGTTTATGAAGCATTTTGTAAGAATGAATCATGTGTAATTTTACGCAAAACGAGAATGAAAAATCATAATAATAATGGATCGTAAAACAAAAAAAGTAATAGATGCTTTTAAAAATCATTTATCAGCTCTAGAAGATATCACAGACGAGAAAGAAGGCGAAAATTGGCAAGCAGCTTTAAAAGATACATTAATTTTATACACAGGAGAATTTTCTTCTATGGTTAAAAGGGTGGATGAATTGTCTTTTACTAAAAATCATCCATATACGGTTGATGGAGTCATTGGAATTTTTGATAAATATGTCTATGACCCCTCATCAAAAAAGCAATTTATTAATCTAATCAATACAACTATAAATTACATCCAAAATAACGGAGTGTGCAAAAAAACGAATGGAAATAATATGCTTCAAAGTTTTAGCAATGCAGAAATAATTGCTGGTGCTTCAACTTCTTTGGTTTTTTTGTGCAGTCTGACATTTTCTATAGGGCGTGCTTGGGGCACATATGGGAATGAACAAAAACTAAAAGATACAGAGAATACAGTAAAAACACTGACTTTGGAAAAACAGAAGATGAAAACATATATAGATAGTCTTTCAAACATAGTATATAGGTCGTCTGTTCGTAAGCAAGAATAGAAATCTTCTATCTCTTATTTAAAAGAAGTCCCTTTGAGGCTTTAAGTAAGATGTAAATTTCTGCGACTTTCTTTTGCTTCTTTTCTTTGGTCGCCTGCTCGTTAAAAGAGAAAGAAAAGAAGCCACGCAAACCGAAAATTTGCGTGGCTTTTGCTATTATTCAGCAGGATATTTCTACACTTTCGTTATTCTGTCTATTCGCCTGTTGGGATGTCTGTCAAAAGCCCAATTTATTTCATCATCGGGCAAAGTGCTGTGAATGCTACCACCCATCACCATTCCGCAATCCTGAATGACCTTTTGTCGTGCGTCTTCCTTGTTCTCCGCAACCACATCAAACACTCCTTCAAAGACATATTGCGTCCGAACTCTGTAAACTTTCTTCTTCATAATCTTAAAATTCAACCTTTAATAATCTGTATTCCTTTGGCTCTCCATTAGATAATCTGCGGTGTTTAAGCCAAAAGTGATGTGCGCCATAGCCGTATGCAAAGAACTTGTCAAGTTCTGTTTCTTCAGCTATTTTGTTGATAGCCGACCTTAACTCCTCTTTGTTGTCGGATAGGGTTATTGCGTTGATAATCCTAATGAGAATATGCGGTATCTCATCTGCATAGTTATAGATGATGTTTTCAATCTCTGTTTTCATATCTCTGATAATTTAAAGATTCATACTTTATGCTGTTGCTTTCATTCTTCGGCTTATAAGACCTCGATTGGCATTGACAAGGTTTATTATCTGCTCGTGATATTCTGTATTCTTGTTGCAAACTCCACGACTTTGTACCACTTCCAAAGTTCGTAAAGACATTTCAATGGTTTCTATTCTCTTGCCTTCAATGGTAGCCGAAAGGATAAGGGAGTCTTCCTTAAGGTAGTATGCATTAGAAAATACGCAATGATGCATTGATACACCTTCTTCCAAATGCTCCTGCACGCTCTCTAATACGTGGACTTGGATTGTGCCGTCCGTGAAACAAATACCGAAAAACTTGGATTTGAGTTCCTTGAAACGCTTTTCATCTTCCATTGCCTTCTGCTGCTTCTGTTCTATCTCCTCCTTTTCACGCACTCTGAGAAGTTCATCGTGTCTGCGGTCGTGTTCGGCTTTAAGGTCTGTGGGACATAAATATTTTGGATTATGAATATCCTTTCCTAATCTTCTAAGTGTATCTACATAATCACCCCAAAGAGAAATGTCTGCAATCTCATAGCCGTTACGGACTGCAATTTTGTAGGACTGCCATAGTTCCTCAAAAATTCTCTTGTTGCCAAGAAAGTAACGTAAATGCTCTGTGCGACCTGCTTTTAGCAATGTTTCCACTCGGCTGTCTGTGAGCAATGCAGGAATAAGTTGGGTAGGCACGATGCCATAGAAATTATCCTTAAAACCATTTCTGCGAAGGATGTCTGTAACCTTGAACTTCGGATATATCGGTGAGTAGGCAATATGCTGATAGGCTTCATTATCGTTGCGTATCGCCATAGGACTATAATAGGAAAAGGTATCAACATAGTGTCCCAATACCCTCTGTATGGCAACCACAGCTTTTCGTCCCTGCGTATTCCACCAATATTGCCCAATCTCAATTATAGAAGTCTGTGCTTTGTAACCTTTCTCCATACCCACAATAAGTAGGAACATACGTAATACTTGAAACTCTCCGTAAGTGGTAAGTATGGTGAAATACTGCTTCTGCTGCAACTTGCGCTCGTATGTTTCCTTGACCTGCAACTTTGCCCTGCAATGAGGGCAAGTGTAAGTTTCTCTATGTTCGTTCATTACCCAACTATGCCCACAATCCATACAAGTGGTGCGACCTTTGGGCAAGCGGTAGGCAAAGTGGTCTATACACTCACGAAATGCCCACTTACCTTGTGTCTTGGTTATCGGGAGAAGATGCTTGCTTTGTTCCAAAACTGCCTTTTCAAATTTGTTTCTCGGTTTCATAGGCTTAAAAATCAAATAGTGATGGTTGTACTTGGGTTGCTATGTTCTCAGTCTTTTTCACTCGTGCGTTACGGCTCTGTAACTTGGCAAGTTCCTCACGCTGATATTGCTTAATGGCTTCCTGCCTTGCTTCGGCTTTTTCTTCCTCCGTTAGTTCCACAACGTGATTAACGGCAACTTGGCAGGAAATAGCCTTACCTACTTCTATCTCGTCCTCATCGTAGTAGTGAACAGCCATAGAGAAGATTTCATCATCATCAAAGCCGTTGCAACCGCTTTTCTGCACTTCATTAAGAATGTAGGTGATGCACTCCTCGATATTCTTGTTCGGTTTCAACAAGTTAGGGGCAAACAAGGGGTCTGTCATAGCACGCTGATTGAGATACTCGGCTATTGTCCGTGTGAAATGTTCTGTTCCTTTCATTGTCGTATATGTTTTGATGTTGTTAATACTTGGGAATTTCTACTATTTGGTTGATATGTCCATATAGGTAGGTTCTTAGGCTTGTTCTGTCGGGTGCGTAATACTCTGTCCATTGTCCGTACTGATTGACAAGGTATTTCTTCAGTACGTCAAAGAAGTCAAAGCGATAGCCTTGTAGGGGAACGGCTGTGCGGAAATAGGTGTTTGAGTTCACCGCTTCACATAGCCAGTTCTTTTCCTCACGGCTCATACACTCGCCACGATTGAGTTTCATACGTAGGAGATATACTTTGCTAATACAAAGGCTCTCCAAAGAAGGTACGTCCCATTGTACAAACTTAATTGCCAACACTTGCTCACTCTTTTCAGCCGTAGGGTTAATGTGGTAATGAGAGGAGGAGCTATATCCTTTTCTGTTCATCGAAGATGTTGTATTTACTTTTTGCTTATCCATAGCGACATTTTTTTTATGCGTCCAAAGATCGGAGTATGCTGATTCCTTTTTGTAGCAAAATAGAGGTAGCGGGGCGGGCTTGCACAAGGTTTTGGCGGAAAATACAACCCGTAGGTGTGGAGATTTTCCAGACAAACCAAGCGGCTTAGACCTTTTGAAAGCCACAAGCCCCGTACTACCTTTGCGGATAAAAAGGGAACAGCATCCGTCTCCTTGTCATCGCATATCGTGGAGCATAGGAAAAGAAGCAAAAGTGCAACGCCTGTAGTGAAAAATAGAAAAGGTGGCTATCTCAAAATGTGAGATAACCACCTAATGAAATAACATGAAAGGTATTACAGAGCCGTGCTTCTCAAAACACGCATAGCAAGATGGCACAGAGAATTGCCAACCAAAAGAGAATGCTCAGCAGCGTAAATGTCACTTTTAGAATTACCCTGATTATAAAGCGTAGTATCAGAAAACCAGCAATGACAGATACGACTGTTACGACTTGTGGCGTTACAATCTTCGAGATAAGCCAAATGGCACCGATAACGACGGAAAGCAGGATAGTGAGTTCGATGAAGCGTGTCCAAGAGAAGCGGCGGACTTGCTTGAGAGAAGTCGGCTGCTGCTTGTTCTTATCGGTTTTGTTCGATGCGTCTGCCTTGATGAAGGCAGGTGTATGAACATCTTGATTCATGATGATTGTATTCATATCGGAGCTTTTAATAGTTCAAGAGCAATAACAAGATACTCTTCCACACAAAGCCAAGTGTTTGTAAAACTATTGGTGTGTGGAGAAGAGTGGTTATCTTGGCTCTTGAAACTACAAAAGCTCCCGATGGTATTACATCAAGTCATGTTCTCACCGCCTATCGTTGGCAGACCATTGACCTCAATGAGCAGAACGATTGTCCCTGTCAGTTCGGTGTAGAGTTTCTCATACTCTGGAGTTGCGCCAAAATCGTCCGTCAGTTCATACTTGTCGAAAACGCTTTGCACAGCCTTATTCTTCAGAAGCATTGGTGTTAGTCTTTCTGGAAGAGGAGAAGGGAGTTCTTTCTCGAACTCATTCTCTAAGACAGATACAAGCGTGTCATACTTGGAAAAATGCAAATCTTGGTATAATACTTCGCTTGCCATCGTCTCCGCCTCCGGGTGAGAAAAACCTTGTGCTACAGCATCGCAGTAAGCTGTCAATGCTTCGTCTGCGCGAGCAGTTACAAACGTATTTTCATTCACTCTCTCTGGATAATGCTCTCCGAGATACGCTTCCAACTTCAAACGGAAGTAGGAAAGTTCTTTCTTTGTTGTTGTCATAATCTTCTTAGTTTAGGGTTGTACATTATTTTGAGTTGATGCCCATAGCAACATTGAACTTGTCTAACTTGCCAGCCAGCTGTTCCATATCGTGTTCTATCTTCTTGTTGGTTATACGGGCATAAATTTGTGTAGTTTTAATGTTGGTATGTCCCAGCATCTTCGACACGCTTTCCATAGGAACGCCCTTGCTGAGCGACATGGTCGCAAATGTATGCCGGGCAAGATGGAAGGTCAGATTCTTCTTGACACCGCAAAGGTCGGCAATTTCTTTTAAATATGCGTTGGTTTTCTGATTCGTTAGGATGGGAAATAGTTTGCCGTCCCGATAGGTCTTATGACTGTACTTGGCGATGATACTCTTGGGAATGTCAAGCAATAAAACATTTGTCTCCACACTTGTTTTCTGTCTCTTGGTCATAATCCACTGCTTGTCATCAAGTGTTACGATATTGTCCGGTGTGAGATTGGAAACATCAATATATGCCAGACCTGTGAAACATGAAAAGATGAAAACATCCCTTACTAACTCCAAGCGTTGAATAGCAAAATCCTTGTTGGCTATCTTCATAATTTCCTCATCCGTGAGAAAACCACGATTTACCGGCTCCAAGTGGAAACGATGATTGAGGAATGGGTCGTGAAGAAGATAGCCACGCTTTTGCGCATAGATGGTCACGGTTTTCAGTGCCTTCAATTTCTTGACTGATGTGTTATAGGCACACCCAGCCGCCGTACTCAGGTACAGCTCAAAGTCCTGTACTACGGATGGCGTGAACTCTGCCAGTCCAATATCTTTCTTCCCATACTTATAGATAAGGAATTCTGCGAAATGCCTTCTTAAAACGCTGTACTTTTGCAGGCTGTCCTTGCTGATGGTATGTCCGACACGCTGTCTGACATCTTCGTTGAACTTGTCGAATATAGGGAGAAAGGTCGTGTACTCCCTGTCTTTCCCGACAAAGAATGAGCGGATTTTATCCAATGACAAGGATTCATCATCCTCGAATTTGTGGTAAATGTTATTTAGCATTGTGGAAATGGAGTCCAAAGCGGCATTGGCGGATAAGGCTTCAGCCGTCCGGCCTTTGAGCCGGCTTGTGGCATTGTTCCATACAGTCTTGTCCACGAAGATTTTCGTAGATCCAAAATTAGCCATCTCTCCGTTAAGGAATACCCGGAGCATTACAGGCGACTTTCCTTCTTTGTTCTCATAGTTTGAGCGTAGGTAGAAGGACACCTTGAAATTTGTTCTCATAATGCATCTTTCTTTTGTGTAGCACTCGGCTGCAAAGTTAATACTTAATACGTTGAAAAAGAAAGAGTTGATGCCGTCAATATGGTATTCAGAATACCGTCACTGCTACATTTTTTGCTGCTGCAATTTTTGTGTAGCAGTAAGTGTAGCAGAAATTGACCGAAAGATGACTGTCAAAATATAGGGTTATGCCGTCAGGCTATGGAGGTATATACAAAGAAAAATCGTTGTAAAACCTTGATTTTACAACGATTAGCTAATTTTTGAAGGCTAAATTGACAACCCTTGTGAAGTCCTTTTGAAGCCTATTAGCGGAGAGAGAGGGATTCGAACCCCCGGTACCTCTCGGTACGACGGTTTTCAAGACCGTTGTAATCGACCACTCTACCATCTCTCCAGAAGGTTACTTTGTAGTCAACCTGCTTCCTTGTTGAAAGCGAGTGCAAAGGTATAGATATTTTTTGAAACTACAAAATGTATGGGAAAGGAATTTGAAATTAAAACACTTTTTAACTAAAAGCAAAGTGGCAAGATACTAACTGCCTGCAGCACATTGCCCAGCTACAACACCTGTTGTCCATGCAGCTTGAAGATTAAAACCACCAGTAATAGCATCAATGTCTAACACCTCACCCGCAAAGAAAAGATTTGGACAAACCTTACTTTCAAGCGTTTTAGAGTTAACAGAGCTGAGACTCACACCACCACACGTCACAAACTCATCACGAAAGGCACCTTTACCAGCAATGGTGTATTGATCGTTTACCAATGTTTCAATCATTCTGTTTAGTGTTTTACGTCCAATCTCAGCCCATGGCTTCACAGCATCTATGCCAAGTTTACTTAGTATATAGACCCACAGACGACTCGGCAGACCAAATGGATGTAAGGTAGCAACCTGCTTACGTGGGTTAGCAGTTTGCAACTTCAGAAGATTCTCCTCCACTTCTTGCCGTGTTAGTTCGCCAGTCCAGCTGATGGCAAGCAGAGCTTTATAATCATTTTCAGCAAGCAAACGAGCCGCATAGGAGGAAAGTTTCAAGACAGCAGGACCACTTACACCCCAATGTGTTACCAACAATGGACCCTTCGCCCGCAGTTTTGTTCCAGGAATAGTCGTCACAACAGGTTCAACAACCGTTCCCATAAGGTCGCAAAAAGCACGATCTTTTATATTAAAGGTGAAAAGTGAAGGTACAGGAGCCTCAATTTTATGTCCAAGCTGGGCAAGGTATTGCAAGCCACGTCCATTGGGTGAACCTCCAGTTGTTATAATAGTACGATGAAACACACGATGTACCCCATTCTCAAACTCCAGTTTTAATCTCCCATCTTCCACCTTATGGATATTCACCAAACGATGTCGACAACATATAGTAACCCCCAATTCATTAGCCTGACGCACTAAACAATTAATAATAGCATGAGAATCTTGCGCCTTCGGAAAAACACATTCATCTTCTTGCGTTACCAATGGCACACCATGTTGCTCAAACCATCTATAAGTATCTTCATGGCTAAACGTCTTCATTAACCGTTTCATGAGTTTATGCCCACGTGGGTAAGCCTGCTTCATGTCCGTAATGGCTGCAAAGCTATTTGTAATATTACAACGTCCTCCTCCGGTTATTTCAACCTTAGCCAACACCTTCTGTGCACGTTCAAAGATTGTCACCTTACTTGAAGGGTTTGTTCTACGAGCCATGATAGCAGCCATGAACCCTGCTGCTCCTCCACCAATGATAGCTATATCCATTCGCTAAAAACTAATACTTAGGTCCTGAGAGATGCCGACCTTTGTTATGTGATACATTTAATGTGTGGTGATTACCATTCTACGAGCAACCCTTTAATCTCCAGTTGGCGTAGCTGATGAATGCACCTTCTTTCGTTTACCACTGAACTCAGAGAAATCAACACGGATAATCTCAACGCGATGAAAACTCATGTGAGCATATTTATCGCCAAGCTCTTTGAAGTCAGGTGATAACTTGTCTATCAATAGATGAAGTGCATGCATCTTCTCCTCCTCAGAAAGATGGATATGTGCCTCACCGAAGAAGATAGCACTCTCGTACTCAGTGGTGAAATTGCGTGGCAACAAGTTTACTTTACCAATGACACAGAGCGAAACTTTAGGATTCTGCTCAATAGCCACCAACTTACGTCCTTCAGGTGCACAATGGATATAGATACTATTCTTGCCGTCCCAAACAAAGTTTACAGGAATACCATATCCCATATCTTCTGAGACCATACTCAAAACTCCGTATTCTCCATCTCGCAGAAGTTCTATCGCTCTTTCCTCATCCATCAGACGATCTTGTCTGCGTATGCGGTCATTAACATATTTCATATCGTACATAATTAATAAAAAAATGATTAGTTGAAACTGTGAATTATCTGTTATGAGTTAATCTTACCTATACAGGAATCTTTGTATAAGACTTCCAATATATACAAAAAAGACCTTGACTGATTCACATCACCCAAGGTTTAAATACTAAAACTAAATTAACCACTAAAAAAACTTGATGCAAAGATACGCGTTTATTTTTAAATAACCAAATTTTTGGAGAAATATTTTTTATTATTTAAAAACACTATTAACCTTTATTGTTGATTTTTTGAATGGACATAACTATAAAATTAAAATTATTATTATACGGATAATGTGTATCAATCCATTTGATATAATAGCCTTTAACATTTCTATTGTCGTAATTTATTACGTAAAAAATAAGGTTAAAAAACTTTAGCGCATAAATTACTTCACACGAGTCAGCATCTTGCTTATATAACCAACCTCTATCATTTTACAAACTCATAGCAAGATTATCTTGCTCACCTTCCTTATCCTTACCCCGAACATAATGATTCTCATAACGTTAAAACTAATTATTCAGACTCTGAAAAATTATTACATAACGTCAAGTAAAAACCTCGGAACAAAGCTAAAAAACAAACACACAACCCAAGTTTATAACCATCAATAAATCAGTAAGTTACAAAAACGCACTTTAAAAGGTGCTTAATTGGACTCCAAAAGGGCGTTAGTAAGACCTCAAAAGGGCACCTATTGGAAGCTAATTAAGGCTTAATTCGAATGCAATTAAGCCTTAATTAAAAAGCAATAGAGGAAAAATATTTACATCGAACGGTTCTAAAAGACTTTATAACAGTCCCAATTATCTCCCCTCTGTTAATATCTTTCGCGCATGAAGAACACTTTCCTCCGTAGGCGATTCTACATCTTTGAGTGCGTAAGGAATACCTAACTGCTCCCATTTATAGACACCTAACGAATGATAAGGCAGAATCTCCACACGCTCAACATTGCTTAAAGTATCTATGAAAGCGCGAAGTTTATAGAGAGATTCATCATCATCATTAATACCAGGAATCAAGACATATCTTATCCATACAGGCTTCCCGATGTCAGAGAGATAGCGAGCACAGTCGAGGATATTCTCGTTTTTCCAACCAGTCAATTGCTTATGGGCATCGCTATCAATATGCTTTATGTCCAACAATACTAAATCGGTATATTTCATTAACTCCTCAAAAGCAGAGAAGCTACTCGACTCCCGATTGAAAGGTTGGGCTGAAGTATCAAGGCAGGTATTAATTCCTAAAGCCTTAGCTTTACGGAACAGTTCCGTAAGAGGTTGTATCTGCAACAGAGCTTCACCCCCACTCACGGTGATACCACCTTTCGTTCCCCAATAACTCCGATAGCGTTGGGCTTGGGACAAGACATCATCAACAGAGCGGAGGTTGCCCCCCGCCCTGTCCCATGTGTCTGGATTATGACAGTACTGGCATCGCATAGCACAACCCTTAAGGAAAATAACGAAACGAATACCAGGTCCATCAACCGACCCGAACGACTCTACAGAGTGTACCCGTAGCATCATTTCGGAAGTCGGCGAATCCGATAAATTGTTATGTTGATTATTCACTTTACATTGAACCATGCGCGCGACGTGCAATAACATCCATCTGCTGTTCGCGTGTAAGGTCGATGAACTTCACAGCGTAACCGCTCACACGGATGGTGAAGTTTGCATACTCTTCCTTCTCTGGATGTTCCATACAGTCAATCAGTTTATCTACACCAAAGACATTCACATTCAAGTGGTGTGCACCACGGTCAAAGTAACCATCCATTACACCTACGAGTGTACTGATACGCTCCTCATCATTGTGACCAAGAGCATCTGGGCTAATTGTCTGTGTATTAGAGATACCATCAAGCGCATACTCGTATGGAAGCTTAGCTGTTGAGTTCAACGATGCCAACAAACCATTCTGCTCTGCTCCGTAAGATGGGTTTGCACCAGGTGCAAGCGGTGCACCAGCTGGACGACCATCAGGCATATTACCTGTAAACTTACCATATACCACGTTTGAAGTGATGGTAAGGATACTTGTTGTAGGCTCTGAATTGCGATAAGTATGGTGCTTGCGAATCATATTCATAAAGGTCTTCAACAACCATACAGCGATGTCATCAGCACGATCATCGTCGTTACCATAACGTGGGAAGTCGCCCTCAGTCTTGAACTCGATAGGGAACCCAGTCTCATCACGTATGATATTAACCTTTGCATACTTGATAGCAGAGATAGAATCAACCACATGGCTGAAGCCAGCGATACCCGTTGCGAAAGTACGACGTACGTCAGTGTCAATGAGTGCAAGCTCTGCAGCCTCATAGAAGTACTTATCGTGCATGTAATGGATGAGGTTCAATGTGTTTACATACACACCTGCCAACCACTCCATCATATCCATGAAACGAGGCATGAACTCATCATATGTTACGACATCACCCTCTATTGGACGATAAGCAGGTCCACACTGCTCACGTGTCTTGCTGTCAACGCCACCACTGATAGCGTAGGTAAGACATTTAGCGAGGTTTGCACGTGCACCAAAGAACTGCATCTCCTTACCCGTCTGTGTTGCAGATACGCAGCAGCAGATTGAATAGTCGTCGCCCCAGATTGGTCGCATCACGTCATCATTCTCATACTGAATAGAGCTTGTAGAGATAGAAATCTTCGCAGCATAGTCCTTGAAGTGCTTTGGAAGACGTGAGCTATAGAGCACAGTGAGGTTAGGTTCTGGTGAAGGACCCATGTTCTCAAGTGTATGGAGGAAACGGAAGTCAGTCTTAGTTACCATTGAACGGCCATCCATACCCAATCCCGCAACTTCGAGGGTAGCCCAAACAGGGTCACCAGAGAAGAGCTGGTTGTATGAAGGGATACGTGCAAACTTAACCATACGGAACTTCATTACCAAGTGGTCGATGAGTTCCTGCGCCTCAGCCTCCGTAAGTGTGCCTTCCTTGAAGTCACGCTGAATGTAGATATCGAGGAAAGTTGAGATACGACCAACTGACATCGCAGCACCGTTCTGTGTCTTAATAGCTGACAAATAACCAAAGTAAAGCCACTGTACAGCCTCACGTGCGTTGTTAGCTGGTTCAGAGATATCATAGCCATAGATGGCTGCCATCTCCTTCATCTCCTTCAAAGCCTTAATCTGCATAGAGATTTCCTCACGCAAACGGATAACATCTTCGGTCATAGTACCGTCACCACAGTTGCGGAGGTCCTTTGCTTTTTCGTTGATAAGGAAGTCTACACCATAGAGTGCAACACGACGATAGTCACCCACGATACGACCACGACCATAGGTATCAGGAAGACCAGTGAGGATATGGTTGTGTCTAACGAGTTTCATCTCGTCTGTATAAGCATCGAACACACCATCGTTGTGTGTCTTACAATACTTTGTGAAAATCTCATGAAGTTTCTCAGATGGCTCATAACCATAGGTCGTACATGCCTGCTCAGCCATCTTGATACCACCATAAGGCATAAAGGCACGCTTCAAAGGTTTGTCTGTCTGCAGACCAACAACCTTCTCCAGTTCCTTTGTTCCTTCACCGATATAGCCAGGACCATATGCAGTCATACTGGATACCACCTCGGTTTCCATATCTAAGACACCACCCTTAGCACGCTCCTGCTTCTGCAGTTCTTTGAGCATACCCCAAAGTTTGTCTGTTGCATCTGTTGGCTTCTCAAGGAAGGAAGCATCACCATCATAACTATCATAATTATCTTGGATAAACTGACGCATATTGACTTCATCAAGCCACTTGGTTCCAGTAAATCCTCTCCATGCTTTTTTCATGACTGTTTATTTGTTATTATGTGAAACGTTTGAACTAATATGCTTGTTAATTGTTATACTGATTGAGCATTACTAATTACCGAGGACAAAGATAGACAAAAAAACGTAATATCAAGTATTTAGAGATACTTATATTTAAAATATGCATATAAATACCTATAAATAGTGAGAAGAAATCTACTCTTGCAAATATTCCAAATTTATAGGTATGAGATTTGATTATTGACAAGGCTAAACAATAAAGGTAGAATGGTAAGTATGAAGCCTCAACACCAAGAGCGGGATTCACACTTACCATTCTACCCGACGAGAACAGCCGTTGCCGCTAAATACTTTCCGTGTCAACAGAAGACCTACGATTTACGAAGTCGGGAATCATCACTGGCATTGAACCCTGTTCGATAGAGCGTTTGGATAGCTCAGCAATGCAACACCATTCCGCTAAATCATACACATCCATATCTAAAGGCAAACCTTGTTGTAGGCATTGGGCAAGCCGTAAGTCCATAAAATAAGACATTCCGCCACGTGTATCGAGCTCTTTGGCTAAGACGATTGTCTCTGAAGGGAAAGAAGGTGCATAATAATTGAGTAGCGCCTCTATCTGAGAAGCGTTCAAAGGCAGATTATTATCCTCCATTTCAATACCCACTTTGGCTGCCATCTCTGGTCTTAACAGCACCTCTGGGACAGGATATTTAGCTGCATAACCCGCTGTTCCAACCGCTTGAAACATACGACTATATGGGCGTGGAGTCATCACATTGTGTTGAATGAGCATCGTTTTCCCTTTCACGGTACGTATCATCGTTGAGGTCTGGTCGCCATTGGCAAAGCTATCACACGCCTTTCCCATTACCGCTTGATACATCTCTGTACCCAGAAAAGCATTGGTTTGCATGGCTGTGAGATAGTGCATGCGGTCAGTACGATGAATATCGAGCAATCGACAGACGGGTCCTATGCTGTGCGTTGGGTAGACATCGCCAGCATTCAGACGGCTATATTCCATACGCCAAGCGGTCCAACGGTCGCCAATAGGATGAGCATAACCACCTTCCACGTGTACAAGTTCGCCAAGCAAGCCTTCACGTACCATCTGACAAACCGCCATTTCAAATCGATCGTAGACTGCATTCTCAAGCATCATACAGTGCTGTCGGGTCTGTTCAGCGGTGTCTATCAACGTCCAAATATCTTTTAAGGTGAGGGCTGCAGGTACTTCTACTGCCACGCTCCTTCCCAGCTCCATTGCATGGATAGCGATTGGCACATGCGACATCCAATCTGTACAAACATACACAAGGTTAACTCCTTGCTGTTGGCATAACTCTTTGTAAGCCGTCTCACCCCAATAAACCTTTGGGCGAGGCTTACCCAACTGCTCAACGTGCCGTGCAACCTCCTCTGCCACTTCCTTTGACACATCGCAAACAGCAGCTATCTCAACCTTAGGAATATGACACCAGCGTGTCACTGCCATCCGTCCACGCGCTCCTACACCCACAAAAGCTACGTGCAAGAGCGGCATTGGTGGGAGAGCCAACGATAAGACATCACGCTGACCAGCAGCACGAGGTGGCACAAAAGTTTCTAACGGACGCACTGCCGACATCATTTCCATTGCTATTATGATTTAATTTCAGTGCAAATATACCTAAAAAAGAGAGAAGAAAAAAGATGTTCCAAAGAAAATCAAAGGCTCTTCCGTTTATACACTATCGTCTATTAGTGTCTGAACAGTATTATTTTAGTATCGAGCAGACTTACTTATCGTTACAATAAAAGCGCAATAGCAATACCAAATTTCAAACTCAAACAACATGACAACAAGAAAACAAGAGTGATGAAGAAGTCATACAATTCCATTAAAAACAAGAGAACCGACCTTCATTAGCCCCATGCTGTAAACTATTTTCACACACCTCAAAACCAATACATGCTCTTTGAGCTTCGTAAAGACGCCCTTTTGGTTTGCTAAAGGTGCCCTTTAAGACCCTTACTAACGCCCTTTTGAAGTCCAACTAAGCACCTTTTGAAAACGACTTTTATAACCTACTGATAATCTGTTGATTACAAACTCGCTTTTTATCCTTTTTTTTCGCCATCCTTTGAGATCAAATACGCTAATTTGTGTAATTATTTTTTACCTCTTATTCGTTCCATTTTTCTATGTGACTTCCTATTTGTTAGACCTACTATACGACTCTAAAAACAGCTTAATCCAAATAGAATGAGAAAGAAGTAAACAAGCCAACTACACGTGATAGCCTCATAACGCAATTGAGTTGAACACATATTCTATAAAAAAAATAACTTCAGAGAAAACTATTCAGTACTTGCCGAAAATTAACCACAGAATTACTTGCATACTACACAAAAACGACGTACCTTTGCGAGCATATTCAATAGGTAACAAAAAGGATACATTTCTATATCGCAAAGCAATGATTCAGAAGGGTATTTTAGGAAACACTTTTCTTAATAAGTTTCCATAAAGATGTAACGACAGCTCTGTTTTCTATTATTATAGGATAGGAAAGAGAAAACAGAATGAGTAGATATGGCTACAAAGAGTAGTCAGGGTGCGTTGGATTAACGCGTTAACTTTTCACTTGTTTTTACGAAAACAAAAAGACCAATTTATGAAGAATTTAGTTCAATTGTCTTGTCTTGCAATCATGTTTCTTCTATGTGCGTGTCATTCAAAGAAAGAAACACAAGTAAAACCAGTTTACACTGCAACGACACCACTGGTAGAAAACGTCTCCCTACCACAGTCTTATGTGGCAAACATTGCCTCGCAACGTAACATTGAAGTTCACTCTCAGCAAACCGGTATTTTGCAAGATGTGTATGTTAGTGAAGGTCAGTTTGTGAAAGCTGGTCAACCACTATTTCGCATTGCGATTGTTGGTGCTAACGAAGAAATTGCCAAGGCGAAGGCAGCTGCAGAGCAGGCAAGTATCGACTTGCAGAATGTAACAACGCTAACGGATAACAAAGTACTCTCAAATAATGCGAAGCGCATGGCAACGGCTAAGTTGAAAGGAGCAGAAGCCGACTATCAGTTGGCTGTATTACATAAGCGTCTGTCTCTTATCCGTGCGCCTTTCTCAGGCATCTTAGGCCGTATTCCTAATAAAGCAGGAAGTTTGGTAGAGCCGAGTGATTTACTTACCAGCTTATCAGATAATAGTAAGGTATTTGCCTATTTCAATATTTCAGAAACAGATTATTTAGATTTCCGCCTCCATCCAGAACGCTTTTCACAAACTCCACTACAGCTTGTTTTGGCGAATGGCGATGTCTTTCCAGCAAGCGGAAAGATATTAGATATTGGTGGACAGTTTGATAGTTCAACAGGTACGATTGCTGTTCGTGCCGTCTTTAACAATGCCAATAATCTTTTACGCAATGGTCAGACGGGTACGATAAAACTCTTTATACAAAAGAAGAATGCAATATTGATACCACAAGAAGCTGTCTATGAGCTTCAGGATAAGAAGTATGTATTTGTGGTAGACAAGAACAATATTGCCCGCCAACGTGCTATCAAGGTTGATGCTGAGTTTACAGGAGCATACGTTGTTTCCTCAGGCTTACAAGCTACTGACCGTTATCTTCTTGACGGTATACAGAAAGTAAATGATGGAGACAAGGTACGTGTGTCTATGGTTTCTCCACAAGCATCAATGAAGTTGGATAAGTTAAACGCTAATTAGGTATGTTTAAGATCTTTATTCGTAGGCCAGTGCTCTCTATTGTAGTGTCATTGGTCATAGCCTTTATTGGAATTCTGTCGCTTTCAAATCTACCTATAACGCAGTTTCCATCCATCTCTCCTCCTAAGGTAAATGTGATAGCTAATTACCCAGGAGCAAATAATGAGTTGTTGGTAAAATCGGTTATCATCCCTTTGGAGCAGGCTTTGAATGGTATTCCTGGCATGAAATACATCGAAAGTAATGCGGGAAACGATGGTGAAGCAGAGCTAAATGTCGTCTTCAAGTTGGGAACCGATCCAAATGTAGATGCTGTAAATGTTCAGAACCGTGTGTCATCGGCTACCAATAAGTTGCCTGCGGAGGTTATTCGAGAGGGTGTAAAGATATCACGTGAAGAGCCAAACATACTTATGTATATCAATCTTTACAGTGATGACCCAAAGGTTGATCAGGGCTTCCTTTACAACTATTTCGATATCAACATATCACCAGAGTTGTTGCGTGTAGATGGTGTTGGCGACCTTGATATCCTTGGTACACGTAATTATGCAATGCGCGTATGGCTCCATCCTGACAAGATGATAGCCTACGGACTATCAACAGATGACGTCAGTGATGCACTTGAAGATCAGAATATAGAGGTCTCTCCGGGTAAGTTGGGAGAGAGTGGAGGACAACGTCCACAAGTCAAAGAGTATGTCTTAAAGTATCCAGGACGTTACACAACAGAGGATGAATATAAGAATATCATCATCAAGAGCAATAAAGATGGTAATATCGTACGCTTGAAAGACATTGCTGATGTACACTTAGGTAGCGAGGTATATGATATCTACTCAACCTTCAATGGACGTCCTTCAGCTGCTGTGACCTTGAAACAAGCTTATGGTAGTAATGCTCGTAACGTTATCACCAAGGTGAAGGACGCTATGGCTCGTCTGCAAAAAGATATGCCTAAGGGGATGCACTATGAGATAAGCTATGACGTTAGCCGCTTCTTAGATGCAAGTATTGAGAAAGTAATACACACCTTGTTTGAGGCTTTTATCTTAGTAGCGATTGTTGTGTTCATCTTCTTAGGGGATTGGCGTGCCTCTATCATACCGATTATGGCTGTGCCAATATCACTTTTGGGCAGTTTTATTGCAATGATGTTGTTCAACATAACGCTCAATATGATATCCCTCTTTGCCTTAGTCATGGCTATTGGTATTGTGGTGGATGATGCTATTGTGGTGATTGAAGCGGTGAATGTTGAAATCTCTCGCAACAAACTTTCACCTGTTGAAGCTACGGAAAAAGCCATGAAAGAGATCAGTGGAGCGATTATTGCAATCTCTTTAGTTATGGCTTCTGTATTCATTCCTGTAGCCTTTATGGGTGGTCCAGAGGGTATGTTCTATCGTCAGTTCTCAATCACGATGGCGTCAAGTATCCTCTTCTCTGGCTTTGTTGCCCTAACTTTGACCCCTGCATTGTGTGCCCTTATCTTGACAAAGGAGCAGGAGAACCATGTTAAATTAGGGTTTATTGGACGTGTCCTGCAACGCTTTAATGCTAAATTCGATAGTGGTAGCCGTAAGTATGAACGCCTCATACAACATACAGTAAAGAAGAAGTCTTTAACAATAATATTGATATTGGTGTTCTGTGGATTGGCATATTGGATCAATATGGGACTACCTTCTGGTTTCATTCCACAAGAAGATCAGGGTATGATTTACGCCGTAATAGAGACTCCTCCAGGGGCTACTATCGAACGAACTAACGATGTTGCGCAACAGCTTCTTAAGATAGCAGAGAAAGAAGAGGACGTCGAAAGCGTGTCTTCATTAGCTGGTTTTGAGATTCTTTCTGAGGGAACAAGTGCCAATTCTGGTAGTTGTTTGATTAACCTCAAAGACTGGAAACATCGCAAACGTACCGCAAAGGAGATTATTAGTGACTTGGAACAGAAATGTGAGAATATCACACAAGCAAACATAGACTTCTTTGAACCGCCATCAATTCCAGGCTATGGAGCTGCCAGTGGATTCGAACTACGTCTCTTAGATAAGACTGGTAAAAACGATTATCATGAGATGGAGCGGGTAAGTAAAGCGTTCGTTAAAGATCTAAACAAGCGTCCCGAGATTGGTAACGCATTCACTTTTTACTCTGCGAGCTTCCCTCAGTACATGCTTCATGTTGATGATGAGAAAGCCTTACAAAAGGGAGTTAAGCCCGGGAAGGCACTGAACAACCTGTCAATCTTAGTAGGTTCGGATTACCAAACAGGATTTATTCTGTTCGGAAAACCTTATAAAGTAATTGTACAAGCTGCTCCACAGTATCGTGATTTCCCTAATCATCTATTAAGTCTTTATAGTAAGAATGAAGATGGACAGATGGTTCCATATTCCGACTTTATGTCGCTTTCAAAGACTTATGGTATGAGTGAGATTACTCGTCATAACCTTTACAACTCCTCTGAAGTGACAGGAGCACAAGCACCAGGATACTCAAGTGGACAGGCATTGCAGGCTATTCAAGAGGTAGCACAGCGCTCTCTCCCTAAAGGGTATGACTATGACTGGGCTGGTATCTCTAAAGACGAAGCAGAACAAGGTAATACGGCTATCGTCATCTTCGTGGTTTGTCTCGTATTTGTCTACCTTATTTTGGCAGCACAATATGAGAATTTCCTACTGCCATTACCTGTGATTATATTCTTACCAGTAGGTATATTTGGAGCATTCCTCTTCTTAAAAGCTTGTGGATTAGAGAACAACATCTATGCGCAGATAGCCTTAGTGATGCTCATCGGTTTGTTAGGAAAGAATGCCGTACTGATGGTAGAGTATGCCGTTCAGCGTAAGAATGCGGGCGAACGGATTTCTCAAGCAGCCATCTCAGCCGCTATTGCACGCTTCCGCCCTATCCTTATGACGAGTATAGCCTTTATAGCAGGTTTGATTCCATTGGTATTTGCTTCAGGTGCTGGTGCTATTGGTAACCGAACCATTGGTACTGCTGCTGTCGGAGGAATGGTCATTGGTACCTTAGGCGGCTTGTTACTCATCCCTGGCCTTTACTATATCTTTGCTGGAATGACTGACAAATTGGTACATTATCAGAAAGAGAAACCACTGAGTGAAGAGAAAGATAAACGTTATAAGAACAAACAATTAAAAGAAAGTACTCATGACGACAAAGAGTAAACTATATCATGTCATTACTATTCTTGTAATCCTTATGAGCATCGTTGCCTGCAAAACACCGCAGGCTACAATGCCCAAAGATACGCTTAAGGACTCTTTACCAGCCTTATCCAAGGATAGTAGCGTAACTATATCTCCTGCATGGCGAGAGTTCTTCCAAGACCCAATGCTTCAGACACTGATTGAAACTGCCTTACAAAATAATCAAGATCTTAAGATTACATTGCAGGAACTGGCAATAGCAAGAAGTGCGATTAATGCTAAACAAGCTGCTCTCCTACCTTCTGTTACAGCAAATATTGGTGCGGGAGTTTCTAAAGTTGGCCGCTACACAGCTGAGGGAGCAGGTAATGTTGGTACGGAGATGACTCCAGGACATAAGATTCCAACTGTTATTCCAGACCTCTCTCCATCGTTACAAGTAGACTGGACCATAGATTTATGGAACAAATTAAATAGTGGTAAAAAAGCTGCTGTAGAGCGATATTTGGCTTCTGAAGCTGGACAACGTGCTATCAAAAGTCAGTTAGTGGCAGATGTAGCAGAAAACTATTACCTATTGTTGGCTCTTGATTACAAGTTATCGGTTATGCAACAATACATCTCGCTGCAGCAGGATGCAGTGAGAATCGCTCGTATTCAGAAAGAAGCTGATGCTGACACACAGTTGGCTGTTGAGAAGTTCGATGCAGAATTGGCTAAAGCACAGGCTGATGAGTACCTTCTACGTCAGTCTATCGTTGAGACGGAGAATAATCTAAACCTTCTGTTAGGTAGATTTCCTCAAACCATACAACGCACAAAGGTTGACTTCTTACAGCTGCCAATGCCTACAACTGCACATTCCTTATCTACTCAACTCCTATTACAACGTCCTGATGTTATTCAAGCTGAGCACCAGCTAAAGGCTGCGAAATGGGATGTGGAGACTGCACGTAAAGAGTTTCTCCCTTCATTTAATATCTCTGCGGCTATTGGGTTAAATGCTTTTAACCCTAAGTACTTATTCAAACTACCAGAGTCTTTGGCGTTTAATGCCTTAGGTGGACTTACCGCTCCTCTCATCAATAAGAAGGCTATTCAAGCCAACTTCGCTCAGGCTGATGCGTTACAGATAGAGGCTCTTTATAATTACGACAAAACATTACTTACAGCTTTTATAGAAACAAGTACGCTGCAATCTAAGATTTCTAACATTAAGTTGCTCCAACAATTTAAGCAGAAACAGAACGATGCTTTGGTAAGAGCCGTTTCAGCTGCTCAAAAACTATACCTCAATAACAGAGCTACTTATTTAGAGGTGATAGATAGTGAACGCGGACAGTTAGACTGTAAAATGGAACTTATTGATGCAAAGTCACAACAGCTCTCAACCCTTATAGAAATGTATAGTGCGTTCTTTTAGCACTAAGAAAGACTAAGGATTCCACTTTCTGCAGCTAATAACGATGTTTTATTACGCTGCGGAAGGATTGAATTTTCTTTACATTGCTTCTATATATTTACGCTTAAAAAGGGTAAAAAACAAGCTCTAAAATTGCATTTGTAAGTCGTTTGCTATCAATGAGTTGCAAAACAGCACTTTAAAAGGTGCTTAGTAAGACTTCAAAAGGGCGTTAGTTGCATTGCAAAAGGGCATCTTTTGAAAGCCAATTGGGCGTTAATTGAAAGGTAAAAGAGCATCTTTTGATTTTCAGTCTTTGAAGTTTCTTTACAAAATAGAAGAAATTAAAGAGGGATGCACATCAACTTGTGCATCCCTCTTTTCGTATCTTTCCTCGGCTTCCCATCACCTCATAGTCCTTTACTCGTTCAAAAAATGAGAGTGGAAAAGTTAGTGTGGGACTGTTTAACATGAGGAGGTATGAGCGGATTAGTCGCTCAAACCGAAGAGTTCTTTGTAGCCAGGGTTTTGCGTTAGCTGCTTGTTGAGCGCACGCTGACTGGTAGGAACCATGCTTAAGTAGTAGGTGTCTAACCATCCGCCGTGTGCAAGTGGACTCTCATAGGTGTAGATCCAACCGCTTCCAGCACTGTTGTTCTCAGCAGAAGCCTTACCACTTCTCATAATTTCTTCGTAGTCTACAAACTGACCTGAGTAGGCATTAGCCTTTGGTGCATAGATATTATCGCTGGCAGTAGTCCACAAGCCACAAGGCTGACGGTTGACATAATAGGCAGCCTTTGCCCAACGACGGATGTCATAGAAGGCAAAGCCCTCACCGAACAACTCAATCTGACGCTCGCGGCGAATCTCCCACAAAACAGGGTTTACATTGTAGTTACCAAACTTTCCGCCCTTACCTGTCCACCAAGGAGCATTACCCTTGTCACGATTAGGGTCGAAACTGTCGTTGATGTCAGCTACTGTCATGTGTGCGACACCAGCACGATCGCGCAGTTTGTTGATAGTCTTATCAGCCACAGCTTGGTCGAACTGCTGTAACTCCCATGCTGCCTCAGCATAGTTCAACAACACCTCTTCAATCTTAAAGATTGGTTTATCAGCTGTACAGAAAGCCGAAGAACCGGTTGAGAACTCCCACATATCATAGTTCTTCCAGAAGTAGTAACCCGTACGACAACGCATATATGGCACACGAGAGTCGGTTGTGAGGTTAGGACTCACTGGTGTAAGCGCAGCACCCCAGTTCTGTCCAGGACATCTCTTCATACCCTCACCGCCGTAAGAACCACCACGCAAACACTTCTCGTTAGCACCCATATAGTCGATGTAGTAACGATACTTGGCAGCCTCATCAGCTGTAACGACATGACCTTGGTTATTATCACCCGCCTTTAGGAACTTCCAACTCTTAAAGGTATTTACGTTATCAACCGCACCTTTATGAGGAGCTACGACGTAAGGAGGTTGGATATTCTGATAAAGACGAGGGTCGCGGTCAGCGAAGGTACCCCACATATCCTTGCCCTTACCCCCCTGATAGCCAGACGTTGTATTGCCGATTGGCAAACCATTCTTCATCAAGAACATATCCACCGTGTACTGAGGAACGTCAGCACCATTAGCCGCAATGTGTTCAAAGTCGTTATAACGATTCATCAACACATTGTTAACAAACTCCTTATAGAAGATAACTCCCGGCTTACCCTTTAGGCTCTCTGTGGTCCACATCTCGCCATATCCGGTAGCAGGTTGGTTTTGTTTGTCCTCACCTTTATACAAAGTAGGATAAGCATCCATCAGTTCCTGCGAAACCGTTAGACACTTCCGTAGATAGGTTTCATAAGGCTCGTTGAGTCCATGATACTTTGCCCATGTACCTTCGCGGAGCAAGAAACGAGACAAAGCTGCCTTAACAACATTTGCATTCACCGTGTTATCACCATCGTTAAAGTTACCGATATTTGCCGCAGCATACTCCAAACGTGCTACGATACTATCAGCTACTTCGGCACGTGGTGTACGTGGTCCGTAGCTTTCTGGCGAACTCTCGTCAAGCACTTTGTTCACCCAAGGCACATCACCAAAGCGGTCGATGAGTTCCATATACCAGTAAGCCGAGAAGAAATAAGCCACCGAACGCCAATGAGCAGCTTGTGCCTCTGTGAGCGCACCATCATTAAGATGACTCAACATAATGTTCACTCGACGGATATAAGAGAAGTCCCAACCTCCTCCATCGGCTGTTGCCGTGATGGTTTGATAGGCGTATGGGTTGCGAGCATTATCACGATGGGTTACCAATCCACCATACCAATCGCCATAGAATTGCGCATTCATATAGCTGTTATTGATACTGGTATGGATCGTGGTGTTCGTGAACATCTCGTAACAAGGGTTCATAAACGCCTTGAAATTATCGTATTCCTTAAACGCATTCTCCTCAGTGAGGTCGGTCAAAGGGTATTTCTCAAGAAAATTATCATTGCATGCCGTTAGCGTTATTGCTGCAACACAGATGGCTGTTAATATCTTTTTCATAAGTACTTATTATGATTAGAATGTGATACTTGCACCTAAAGAGATAGTGCGGTAATATGGGTAGCCCCATGAAATGCCGTTGCTGAGAGCGTTAGCAGATGAAGAAGCTGCCGTACCTTCTGGGTCATAGCCCTTTGGCAGACTGCTGAATGTAGCGAGATTCTCGATACTTAGATAGAACTTAGCATCCTGTATGAAAGCTCTCTTCACCCATTCTTTAGGCAGGGTATAGGCAAGTGTGATATTCTTTATACGCATATAGGCTGCATTCTGCAGATACTTGTCGCTTACACGAGTGTTAGAACCCACATTGTTACCTTGATCATAAATACGGAACAGCTTACTATCTGGATTTACAGGAACCATATAATCGCTGCTTGATGGGTCGTAACTCTTAGCTCTCCAATAGTCGGTTTGGTTCGCATAGAGTGCTTGGAACACTGCATCGCCTGCTCCTGCGCCACCAAATGGGAACAGAGCTGGACCGCCAAGCCAGTAGTCTCGCTTGCCAACACCTTGCAAGAGCACTTCTAAGCTCCATCCCTTATAAGAAGCACCAAAGCTAATACCATACTGATAACGTGCTGCGTCATTACCAATCACTTTACGGTCACCAGGGTTATCTACGGTATTATCGCCAGCATTGATTACACCATCAGGACGCAAGTCTTTGAACTTCACGTCACCTGGTTGTGGATTATAGCCATTGATTTTTACTACACCTTCTTTCAAAGTCCAAGTCTTATGCTTTGCATCATCTGCATTGAAGTCGTTGATGGTGTAGTATCCATCCGTTTCATAACCCCATATCTCACCGATTTTTCTTCCTACATAATAGTCTGAAAGCAGGCGAGACTCGTTATTAAACTTCGTGATTTCAGCCTGACTATCATAGATGTTGAAGCCTACATGATAGCCGAAGTCACCAATCTTATCGCGCCATGTAACGTTAAGTTCCCATCCTCTATTCTTCATATCAGCCACGTTCTGCAGTGGAGCAGCTGTTCCTACAACCTTAGGAATCTCTATTCCAGCTGCCAACATACCTGTTGTACGACGGTCGAACCAGTCGAATGTAGCAGTAAGGCGGTTCTTAAAGGCATAGAGGTCGAAGCCAATATTCAGCGTAGTAACCTTCTCCCAAGTGAAGTTGCGGCTTACCAAGCCCGGAGAAGTGATATAAGTTGTCTTTCCTTCAGCATCCAAGATGTAAGTACCATTGCTATGTAGACTCATTACTGGTGAGAACTGATAAGGACTGATACGCTGATTACCAACCGAACCGTAGGATGCACGCACCTTAAAGTCGTCCAACCAGCTGCGTGACCAGTTCATAAACGACTCCTGACCTAAACGCCATCCCACACTCACTGATGGGAAGAAGCCAAAGCGATGACTCTTAGGGAACTTAGAAGAACCGTCATAACGACCGTTTAACTCAAGTAAATAGCGATCCATAAAAGCGTAATTCAGACGTGCAAAACCACTACGAATAGAATACTCAGAGTACTTATCATCAATGGTCTTCTCACCTGTTCCACCTGCAAACGATGGTACGGTAGGAACTGCCTGAGCAAGTACATTACCATAGAAGTAGCGATAAAACGACTTTTCTTGGTTGAAACCAACCATCGCTTTGAATGAATGTGCACCCCAAGAATGGTCGTAATTGGTAAAGATATTCAACGCATTATACTTTGTTGTGGCGTCATACATACGATAGAAGTCCTGTCCTTTCTCGGTTGAATACTTAGCAGCCAACTGCACATCAGCAAATCTAAATCTGTTAGAATAGAACTGATAGTGCTCATCAGTACGGTTATAGGTGTACTCACCAGTAACGGTCCAACCCGGTATCAGCTTAAAGATAGAGCGTAAAGAGATACGTGGCACAGACTGCTCACTAAAGGCAGAAGGCGCATTGGTCAACATATTCAGAGGTGTCTGCGATGGTAAATCATCTTGAATACCAAGGATATCACCAGGAATAAGACCTTCTGGATAATAGTTGATCAGTCGGGTTGAATAGAAACCACTCATGTTTCCAACGTTCTCAGGTGACTGTCGCACGGAATTAGTATAGGTAAGGGTTGCCTCTTGCGTAAACCATTTCTGCAAATCAGCTGAGACAAAGCCGCTGATTGTCTTACGTCTAAACATATCTTTATCCGTAACCAATGGTCCATTCTCACGGCTCAAACTTCCTGAAACACGGTAGCGAATCTTGTCAGTTCCGCCAGAGATGGTCAGATTATGGTTGGTTATCGAACCTGTTGTAAGGATGTTCTTAGCCAAGTTCTTCTCTGATAGCCAGTAAACACGGCCATCAGTGTCCTTAAAGATACCATCGCCTACAGTTGCAATAGATGAAGGATCGGCTTGATACTTCTGCAAATAGTCGCGCCACTTGCTTACATCACCATTACCAGCCCAATAAGAATTAGAGTAACCAGCCTCAAGATAAGCATCCAAATACTGCATCAAAGAAGCCTGCTCCAAATGGTTGAGCGACTGCTCCCAGCCTAAACTAAAGTTGTAGTTGGCTGTGAAACGAGCATCGTTCTTCGGATGTTTCAGTGTTACCAATATCACACCGCCTGCTGCACGCGCACCGTAAATAGCTGAACTGGCAGCATCTTTCAATACCGTTACACTCTCGATATCTTCAGGGTTCAGCGTACTCAAGTCGCCTTCTACGTTGTCAATCAAGACTAACGGACCACCTCCATTGATAGAAAGCGTACCACGCACGTTCAAAGACTTTGAATAACCGGGTCCAGAACCACCGCCGATGGTAAGTCCTGGCATAGCTCCCTGCAGTGCTGCTGCAGCATTTACGACTGGTCTATCACCCAAGACGTCACTCATCTTCACTTGAGAAACGGAGCCAGTGAGGTTGGCTTTCTTTTGTAATCCGTAACCAACAACCACCACTTCGTCAATGGCTTTGACATTACTTTTCAGTGTTACAGCCATATTAGCAGCAGCCTTCAACTCTGATTCATCAAAACCTACGTAACGGAAAACCAGCGTAACGTTAGCTGGCACCTGTATAGAGAAGTGTCCGTCAAGGTCGGTAATCGTTCCGTTTGACGTTCCTTTCTGCATAACAGTTGCCCCGACGAGCGGTTCACCTTGGCTGTCTTTTACAGAACCTGTGATTGTTGTTAACGTTTGCGCATCCACACACAGTGGGACAAGCAACAGCATGATGAGCAAAAGCCTGCCCATCGCTTTCATAGTTCGATGTAGATAAATGTTCATTTGTATAAATTTAGGTAAATTGTTTTCAGTTATCTATAGCTTCATTTTAGGTTGGCTATTCGCCATTATGTGCATCCATATCGCCATCTCTGCGCCATGTCGCACACATAGTAGTATGCCTTTTCAGGCGTAACCCTGCTTTTGTTTAATCGACTGCAACATCGTTCAAACTATTTCTTTACTTGTTGTGCAGTTAGGTCTTTACTTGCTTGCAGCTGGATTAGTAATTGTTTAGAGTTGTAAAGATATATAATTATATTAAATAAAGGGGTATACTTAACAATTATTAAGTATTTCAATCCCTGAGTTCCATTATATCTTACAAATGTTGTAGTGCTTTTATAGCATTATATTAGACTTGAGTTATTGTCATACAAAGAATATATTGCAAGGAATTTAGTACTCCGCACCATTGGTGCTAAGTATCCACACCACACGTGCTAAGCATCCGCACCACATGTGCGGAGCATCAACACGTCAATAGAAAAGAGTAAGAGCGGGACTTAATCAGACATTATTAGATACGAATGACAAAGGTTTGTGGGAGTTATTGACCGATCAATATTATTTTATTGTAGCCCTCTTCCTGCACTGACTACCCTACCCTGCTTGTCGGTCTTGATAGTAAGGGGAGAAGTGCCGCGGCAACCTGACATGCGGTAAACGGAATAGAAGGTGTTGGGGCGTAAGGGGAGGCGAAGAAGAGACAAGGTATCGCCATGTAAAACAACATTACAACAAGTGGGAAGGTTGTTGATTTCAAGGACAGATGGATTGTAACTGTCATACCAAAAGGCGTGTACATCCTTATTATAAATGACAGAGAACTCATCTGCAGCATCTTCACCGCTAATGTATAAGCTACCACCGCAGACACAACCTTGCTTCACAACGAAGGCTTGTTTATCTATGTCGAAAGCAAGACCTTCGCCATCAGAACAGCCATGTAGGATTACCAAGATGAATTCTATCACCAACGTTGAGAAGAATACTGTAATTAAAAGTGTTTTATTCCTCGTTTTCAATACTCCTTTCTTCATGATCAAAAACTTTGTTCCTAGTAAGAATCTTATAAACAAAAGAGTCAATGTAAACAGCAGTGTGCTTACATTGACTTATCGTTAGAGGATATCAATATTCTGTTTTATCCGTCTTTGCTGTCCATTGCTTAAAGACTTCTAACGCTTCATTGCGCAAAAGGATTTCTGATGGCTTCTTACGATATTGCGGTTGTACAGCTATCTCCTGATAGATGAAATCGTCATCAAAACCAATGTCGGCAGCATCTTTGCGGTCGTTGGCATAGTAAATCTTATCGAGATGAGCCCAATAGATAGCGCCAAAACACATCGGACAAGGTTCGCAAGAGGTATAGATTTCGCAACCACTGAGGTCAAAGGTATTCAATATCTGACACGCTTTGCGGATTGTAGAGACTTCTGCATGGGCTGTTGGGTCGTTGTAAATGGTCACACCATTGCTTCCTTCGGCAATAATTTCACCATTACGGGCAATGACAGCACCAAATGGACCGCCCCCATTTCGTACACTGTCGGCAGAGAGTTTAATAGCTCTCCGCATCAATTCTTCTTTCGTCATTTCAGTTGTTTTTTGTTAGTTCTTTTCTTCTTGTTCACGTATCTGCTGATAGATGCGGTCAAACACCTTTCTTAGCTCTGCCTCACTGTCAATCGTCTTGCGGATTAGTTCAAGATTCTTTGCATTCGGCGAGCCTGAAATCCATAGTTTCAGATAACCAGAACGACTATATTTCTCTTTCATATGGGCGCGGAAACGCTGCCACATCTGTTCATCATTCTTCTCTGGATAGTTCTCAATACCATAGAGAATGGCACGTGAGAAGACCACTTCTGGTTCAAGGTCACGGTCAGCCTCAGCAACAATCTTACCATAGATGCTGCGTGGTACGCGTGAGCTACTGGCACGATGGTCTTCGACTGCCTCCTTCATAATCTTCAACTGTTCGGCAGAGAACCATTTTCGGAGTCGTACATCGGCTATGAGAATCTTACCACTGGTGATATGATGAATGGCACGTGGACCCGCCATACCAAGGTCGTGATAGGCGGCAATGACATATACCATATTCACATCGGCACCCGTTACGGCTGCCAAAGCAAGTGAACTCTTAATGACACGCTGCACGTGTCCGAGTCCATGGCTCTTTCCAAAGTCATTATAACGTGGGAGTATCTGTCGCTCCACAAAGTTCATTAGTTCGAGATTGGGCTGGGACATAGGGATTGGGTGTTGGGTGATGAATGTTGGGTGATGATGAAATGAGATATTGGGTGAGGGGTGTTGGATGTTGGGTGATGATGAAATGAGGGGTTGGGTGAGAGGAATTAAAAGCGGATTTATAAACCAACTAATGCGATCGTGGTTGCTATACCATAGATTAGCATGTTCCGAGCGGTTTGCGCCAAGATGATATTTAGCTCCTTACCTTTCTTTATTTGCTTCATCTGCATGGCTGTTTTGTAATGCAAGATACCATAAGGGATGAAGATTATGAACATGAAGATAAAGGAAAGGAGATTGTCTCTCTCACCAGAAAAGAGAAGGAGAAGCATCTGAAAATAGGTCATAAGACCTAATGCTAAGTATAGCTTTTCTGCCTTTTTCTCGCCTATTCTCACAATGAGGGTTATCTTTCCGTCACGTTTATCATTCTCTCTATCACGATAGTTATTGACAACAAGGAGGGTGTCTATCACCAAACCGCAGATAATCCCCGACATAATTACCTCAAAACACAGGGCCTGAGAATGGTCAGGAAGGATGACATAGGTGGTGAAAACGACGGGTACAATACCAAAGAAGACCAATACCAAGACATCGCCTAAGCCGAGATAAGAGAAGTAAGTGGTGTAGAGAAAGGCAAAGAGAACACAGGCTGCACCAACGAGTATCATTTCCCAACCACCAAAGAAGATGAGGGGAATACCAACAAGAGAGGCTAATAAAGAAGTGACAACGAGTCCTATGCGCATGGCAGGGAGGGTTATCCAACCCTCAGAACAAGCCCTCTTCGGACCTAAACGAGTGGCACGATCATCATTTCCTTTCAGACAATCAAAGTAGTCATTGATGAAGTTGGAGTCTATCTGCATCAGAAAGGCAAAGAGAAAACAAAGAATGGCAGGGAGTACTCGAAAGTTCTCTCCGCCACTTAGCTTCCAAGCCCAAGCAGTTCCAATCATTACGGGTACCATTGCACCTGTGAGCGTCTTCGGACGCGCAGCAAGTACCCATGCAGAAAGACTGTTGGTCTTTATCTTGTCATTCTCTGAAATCACGTATTCGTATGTCTAAACGATTAGTTAAAGAAGTTCCAGCTGATACCAAACTGCAATACACGCTGGTTCAATGGGTAGTGAGGCGTATAGAAATACTTACCTCCGTCAGCACTATTTACATGCGTGAACATTACATAGAAGCGAGTATGCTGTAACTGAAAGTTAGCATAAGCATTCAAATGTGGATAGTTACCAATCTTTGTACGGCTCGCATCGGTCTCCTGTATACCAAAAGCACCAATTCCAGGTATATACTCTGGCGCATAATAACTTGTGAAGTAACGACCGTCAACCCCAAGGTCAACATCCAACACACGTGCTATCTTGAATCGTATAAACAGGTTACTATAAGCGTTGAATGTCGGTACTGGGAGTATCTCTGCCTTACTTGATTTCTGGAATGTCAGCACATTTTGCCAATTGAATATACCCAAACGGAAGTCTTGTTGTAGCTGTAAAGTCAGCAAGTTGATAGGACTGCTGGACTGACGTACATTCAAGTCGTTATGCTGGACAAGGTAGTTATCACCGCTTTTCACCCGGTCGTTCTGTATTCTAAAGTAGGTATAGTTCTTGAGAACATCATATCCCACACGCAGTTTGGTACGTGTTTTCTTCAAAGAGAACTCACCTAAAATACGTGAGTGTATCTGCTGGTCAAGGCTATTATCCCACCAGTAATGTTTACCATAGTACTGCTCCATATAGAACGATGGGGCAGAACGATGGAAGAAAGCTGTTGCAGCTAATTGAACGGTATCACCCAAGAGTGGGAAACCAAGCTCGGCATGCCCATCAACATGGAACTGTCCTGCCCTACTTCCAGCCAACCAAGCCTCAGCACTAACATCATAATGGAACGTCTTACCGAGTGTTTTCAACAGCTGACCACCGACAGAAATATCATGTTGGTTCCATGTCTTGTCACCATTATAGAAGGCAACAGTGCTTCCACTTGGCGTTATCATTGAAGGAAGAGCATAATGGCGTAACTCATAGGAAAGGAAAGCTTTCAGCCCAGCCTTCGCCCATTTGTTGAATCCCTCAAGCAAAGCGACCGCAAAGGTATTCTTCAATGACCAGTGCTTTGTCGTATCATAAATCGAATCATTGGCTGCAGTACCATAGTTAAAGTAGTTCTGCGCATAGAAATCAGTCGGAGTATCGTATGCTTGATAGATACGACGGTAATTATCGAAACGCACTGTATGAATGAAACTCGTCACAGGAACATACTCTTCCTTCATCCATTTCTGAGTGGAATCCTTAGCCAAAGCATCCTGCTTCTTGAGGTTTGCCATCTGAGTAGAGTCCTCCAAATTAACTGTCATACGCTCATTGGCATTAGCATTCTCCGTTGTTGTCTTAACTTGTGACGCATCACCAGCAATGACAGCATCGTCAGGACGACCTGCAGAACGCTTCTCTTTATCGTAAGCTTCCTCATCAAACTTCTCGCCCTTTGCCTTTGCACGACGACGAGCCTTCTCTTTATCCTGCTGTGCTTCTTGTGCTTTCTGAGATTTAAGAGCAAACTGCTTTGCCTTTATCTCCTCTTCTGTCATTGGCACCTTACGGAAGAAGCCGAGGCTATAACGATGATTGAAGAACACGTGTTGATTATCGTTTCTATTCCAATTCTGCTTCAAGATGGTTGGAATCTCTTCTTCACTAAAGTTATCACGGAATGACTCTGGATGTGTGATATAGGCATCATTGGCAATACCACCATTCTCTGTAACCTTCTGATGATTCAGAGAAAGAAGCAGATGTGCCTGATAGCGTTCGCCTAAATAGCTTCCCCACATTGAATAATTAAAGTGAGATGCACTCTGATTACTATAATATCCACGTCCATAAAGGTAATCAAACTTAAAGCCAAACCCCCACTCCTTACCCGCATTCACCGCAAAGATTGCCTTAAATCGGTCTTCTCCGTTGTTTCTGTTACCAGCGGTATTATAAGAGAGAACCGTGATTGGCGAAAGGGTTGAGGTAAACTGGAAGTTGTTTGGCTGTACGATAAACATATCATACGGGTCGAGGAAGAAGAATTCTGACGTGGCAGGACGATCAATAAAGATACGATTCTGACGTGGAGAACCCAAGTTTCCTAAGGTGTTATACTCCCCTCGCTTTCCGTAAGTGAGGTTAGAATTCATATACATATACGACAACGTATCGGGAACAGCAGGCTTGCGGTCACCGAAACGTTCATCAATCGTCCACACCTTCAACCCACGTGGTATCTCCTTGTGCTCACTTTGTATAGAATCCGAACGTCCTGCGTTACGATTGTTTCTATAACCATCAGCCGTGAAAGTACCATCATCATACGGAGTGGTGCCGTCTGTCTGTGCCATAGCAGCATTAGCCACTAACACAAAAAGGAAAAATAAGAAAGTAAGTTTCTTCATTTAACGAATAAAACGGAGTACGCTTTCGACCATCTTAAAGACCATCGAAACAAGAATAATAATTGTACCAGTCGTAGTGTTATCGGTTAAGAAATAGACAATCACACCAACAAGCGCACCTAACATAAAGATAATGTTAAGCCATTGACGGATAGGAAGAAACCTATCTTCTGTCTCACGTTTATGACGACGACGCTCTGGACGACGTGCCGTACTATTCTGTAGTTCCATTTTCTATTCTTTATTGTGTTAAAAGTATTTGCCAGCAGCTTTGATATAACGCTTTATTCAGCGCATTAGAATAGGCAAAGAACAAACGTACATAAAGGTCGTTATCCCTACCCATCACCACTGACACACCCAAAAGTATATCCCTTCTTTGTCTTACTTCAATGCCTGCGCGAAGCCTTCAAAGATACTATTCTTACGGTCAACAGTAGCACGACGGAACTTACCAGATACTGGCAAGAGACGGGTCTGCTTCTTATTGACAGCATACTTATCGGTAATCCACTGCTCTGCCGATAGGTCAGAAACATTGCCTTGAACATCATAACGATAAGTCAAACGGTTCATTGTCAATGTTGCCTGTCCATCACGACAAGTTGCTTGAAGAACATAGTTAAACTGCGTATAGTCTAATGAGAGAAACGAAGATGAAAAAATCAACTTCTCACGTATCGTTGCCACAATACTATGCTCACCCTTATTCACCAAGGCAACTTTACTACCACTCAACTGATTGTCGCCTTGTGTAAGTTCTGTAAGATAAGCAAACGCCTTGTCATAGAGTTCGTCAGCAGTTGCTCCAGGTACATTAAAGGTTTCAGTCCACGCCACCTGACCATTCACCTCAGGTACGATTCCCTTCTGAAGATAAATATCCTTGTTTGCTTTGTTGTCTGTACTCACGTTCTTATTAGCACGTGCAGCAGCAGTCGCTGGCGTTGTTGGAACAATCCACGCATCTGAAGAAGCGTTGCTAACAGCCTTTGTAGTGGTTGCCGCAGCCTTTGTTGCTGGTGTTGCCGTAGTCGTCTGAGCTTTATTAGCAGCCTCACTGAGTGCCTCAGCCTCACGTGACAAGCGTTCTGTCTCAGCCTTCATATCGGCAATCTTCTTTTCTATATCCTTTGCTTTCGCCTTATCCTCAGCTTCCTTCTTGGCTCTTGCTTCAGCCTCAGCCTTCGCTTTTGCAGCGTTTGCCTTCGCCTGTTCCAAGGCTGCCTTAGCTTCCTCTAACTGGCGTTGTGCCTGTTCCAACTTCTGTTCTGGAGTTAGCGTTGTCTGTGCCGCAGCCATCATTGGAAGGCACATAAACAAGAATATCAAAAATTTCTTCATATGTTCAAACTTTTATCTAATGACAATTTAACAAGCAAAGATACAAATTATTGTTTGCTTTATCGAACCTTTCAGTAAGTTTTTATCTTTTTTTATTGAGACAGGGTAATGGAAGACAAGGTATTATAAAGACAAAGTAACAGATGAAACGGAAGACAAGGTATTACAAAGACAAAGTAACAAAAGAACAAAACAGGGTAATGCAAAGACAAAGTAGAAGAACAGAAGACAGGATAATGCAAGACAGAATAAAATAAAGACAAAGTAACAAAAGAACAAAAACAGGGTAATGCAAAGACAAAGTAACAAAAGAACGAATGTTTACAGAGCTATAATTTGTCCTATATTTTCACATCCCACTTTCCAAAACATGCTCTTTTGGCTTCTTAAAGACGCCCAATAGGCTTGTAAAAGATGCCCTTTTGAGCTCTTACTAACGCCCTTTTGAAGTCCAACTAAGCACCTTTTGAAAAGCGGTTTTATAACATACTGATTTACTAACAGTTACAAACTCACTTTTTACACATATTATTCACCTATATCAGAAGTCCTTTACCTAAAATATTGTAATAGTTTTTCAAAACCTCGTAGCAACTTTTTCACCATGACCTAAACAAACATCTTTTCGTCCTCCTCTTACCCCTCTTTTTACATTTTACATCTGGGGTATCACGCATTTCACTCCCCTCTCCATTCGGAGAGGGGCTGGGGGTGAGGCTACTTCCCCTCCAACTCCTTCTGCAAACGTATTATCTCATCACGATACTGCGCTGCCTGCAGGAAGTCGAGGTCTTTTGCTGCCTGCTTCATGAGGGTAGTTGTATTGGCAATACTCTTCTCCAACTGTGCTTTACTCATCTTCGCAACAATTGGGTCAGCAGCAAAGAGAACACCATTATTGGGTTCAACGTATGCCTGTCCGACATTCTTACCGATAGAAGCTGTCTGTGCCGTAAGATTCGATTCACCACCCACTGGCAGTGTACCCTTAATTGCTTTGACAATCTGTGTCGGAGTAATATTATTTTCCTCGTTGTATTTCAGCTGCTTCGTACGTCTTCGCAACGTCTCATCGATGGTCTTCTGCATACTCTCTGTGATGTTATCAGCATACATAATCACCTTTCCATTCACGTTACGCGCTGCACGTCCTGCCGTCTGTGTCAAACTTCTATGACTGCGGAGGAAACCTTCTTTGTCGGCATCAAGGATAGCAACCAAAGAAACCTCTGGCAAGTCTAATCCCTCACGCAAGAGATTGACACCCACAAGGACATCATAGATACCCGCACGGAGGTCGTTGATAATCTTAATACGGTCCAAACTGGCAACATCACTGTGGATATAAGCCGTACGGATATCGTGGTTCAGTAGGTATTCGGTCAACTCCTCCGCCATTCGCTTGGTCAGTGTCGTCACCAAAACACGCTCTTCCTTCTCTGCACGGATAACGATTTCGTTCATCAAGTCGTCAATCTGATTCTCCGATGGGCGCACTTCTATCTCTGGATCGAGCAAACCAGTAGGACGGATAAGCTGCTCAACGACAACACCTTCCGATTCTGCCAACTCGAAGTCAGCTGGGGTAGCCGACACATAGATAATCTGATGAATTAAAGCATGAAACTCCTCAAATCGTAGCGGACGGTTGTCAAAGGCTGCAGGAAGTCGGAAACCATACTCCACAAGATTCTTTTTTCGGGCTCGGTCGCCACCATACATGGCTGAAATCTGCGGTACACTCACATGACTCTCATCTATCACCATCAAGTAATCTTCTGGGAAAAAATCTAACAAACAGTAAGGACGCATTCCCGCCTCTCTACCATCAAAGTAGCGTGAATAGTTCTCAATACCAGAGCAATGACCGAGTTCCTTAATCATCTCAATGTCATACTCCACACGTTCCTTGATGCGTTGTGCCTTGATGTTATCCCCTATCTCGGTGAAAAAATCAACTTGCTTCACCAAGTCATCTTGTATCTGACGGATAGCTCCTTCGGTCTGTTCCTTAGACGTAACAAAGAGATTGGCTGGGTAAATCTCGTAAGCATCGAAGGTCGCAAGGCGATGGAAATCAACAGCATCCACCTCTTCGATAGAGTCTATCTCATCATCCCACCACGTAATGCGCAGAACATTGTCGTTATAAGCCATTGCAATATCCACCGTATCACCCTTCACACGGAAGTTTCCACGCTGTAGTTCGATGTCATTACGCATATAAAGCGCATCAACCAAGCGTCTTAAAAAATCATTACGATCAATCACTTGACCCTTCTTGATAGAAATGACATTTTCCTTCATCGCAATCGGTGCTCCCATACCGTAGATACACGAAACAGAAGACACGACAATAACATCCTTACGACCTGACAACAAAGAAGATACAGCAGACAAACGCAGCTTATCAATCTCGTCATTAATAGCAAGATCTTTCTCAATATAGGTATCCGTCACAGGCATGTAAGCCTCTGGCTGATAATAGTCATAATAAGAGACATAATACTCCACAGCGTTATCAGGGAAGAAAGCCTTCATCTCCTCATAAAGCTGTGCAGCCAAAGTCTTGTTATGCGATAAGATAAGTGTCGGCTTATTGACATTTGCAATTACGTTAGCAACAGTAAAAGTCTTACCCGAACCCGTCACACCCAACAGCACCTGACTCTTGTCGCCACGCTCCAATCCGTCCGTAAGTTCTCTGATTGCCTCAGGCTGGTCGCCCGTCGGCTTATATTTCGATGTTAATTTGAAGTCCATTTTCTACACGTCAAGTGAATCAATCTTTAATTGCAAAGATACAAAAAACCGCTGATAGTATATAATTAATAGTGATTTTTTGCTAAAAAAGCAAACCACCTTTGCGTATTTATAGAATAATATGTAACTTTGCAGTTCAAAGTCAAATTATGAATAAAAGAATTCTCATTGGCATTTGCACTGTTTTACTGTTGACAAGTTGCGCACACGAATATAATCAAGTCTACAAGACAACTAACAACGATTATAAATACGAATTTGCAAAGGAATGCTTTGCAAAGGGAAAGTATGGCTTTGCCGTACCTCTTTTGCAAGACCTTGTGACTATCGAGAAAGGTACTGATAACGCACAGGAATGTCTCTATATGCTTGCTATGGCGGAGTATGGTTTGAAAGATTATCAAGCTGCTTCAGAAACATTCAAGAAGTATTACCAGACCTATCCACGTGGTCAGTATGCTGAAATGGCATCGTTCTACATTGGGCAGAGCCTCTTTGAAGGAACCCCTGAGCCACGCCTTGACCAGACTCCTACCGTTGCAGCCATCGCAGCTTTCCAAGAGTATTTGGACATCTTCCCAAATGGCAAGATGAAAGAAACTGCTCAGCAACGCCTCTTTGCTTTGCAGGATAAACTTGTCCGCAAGGAATATCTCAATGCAAAGTTATATTATAACCTTGGCTCTTATTTTGGTAACAGCATCCGCACCGTTGACAACAACGGTGGTAACAACTACGAGGCTTGTATCATCACTGCACAAAACGCTTTGAACGATTATCCTTATAGCGACTTACGCGAGGACTTTGCAATCCTCATTATGAAGAGTAAGTTTGAATTAGCTCAAATGAGTGTTGAGGAGAAGAAGGTACAACGTTTCCAGGATGCAGAAGACGAGTGCTACGGATTTATCAACGAGTACCCAGAGTCAAAGGAACGCAAAACAGCTGAGGAGTATATCAAGAAGTGTAAGCAAATTACAAAAGATTAAAGAATAACAGACTTATAAAATATAGACAATTAGAATGGATTACAAGAAGTCAAAAGCACCGTCAAATACGGTAACCCGAGATGTTCAGGAACTTTGGAAAGATACTGGTAACATCTATGAGAGTGTTGCTATCATAGCAAAGAGAGCAAACCAAATCTCGGTTGAAATTAAGCAGGACTTGAGTAAGAAACTTGCTGAGTTTGCTTCTTATAACGATTCTCTTGACGAAGTATTCGAGAACCGTGAGCAGATTGAGATTAGCCGTTACTACGAGAAACTACCTAAGCCAACATTGCTGGCTACTCAGGAGTTCATTGATGGTGACGTTTATTGGCGCGATCCTTCTAAGGATGCTCTGAACGAGGAAGAAGATTAAATTATGATACAGAGGAAACAAACTGTATTCCTGTTTCTTGCATTGCTTACTACCATTGCGTGCCTCTGTCTACCTGTAGGTGGCTTTGAACCAAAGGGTATGGGTGCAGAGAGCATGTTAATGAATCTCTGGATAAGCGATGCTAACGGTGGTAAGGACTTTAACGTATGGGCGTTGTTTGCTATTCTTTTAGTAACTTGTCCTATCAACCTCTTCGCCATCTTCGACTATCATAACCGCAAGCGTCAGGCTCGTTTCTGTACGTTCTCCATGTTAATGATTATTGGTTGGTATGTGGTCTATGGTGTGTTCAGCCAAGTACTGATGACTGGCTTCGACTTCCACATAAAGTTTGCAGCCTGTCTTCCACTCGTAGCCTTCATCCTCTTGTGGCTTGCACGCCACTCTATCCTTGCTGATGAAGCCTTGGTAAGAGCAGCTGACAGAATCAGATAAAACAAAAAGATTCCAATATAAAAGCGACAGCATTAAAGGTTATCCCTTGATGCTGTCGCTTTTTTATTAGATATCCTGATCTATAGAGTGAGAAGAATCTATCTAATGTGCGAAAGAAAACTATTACAAATCTTACAAGAATAGTTTTATATTACGTTGCTGTCATTTTAACATTTCGCGTTATCTAACTGTAAAAGAACAAGTTACAAGAGCACTTTGGATGATAGCAATGACAGCAAAATTTGTTTCAAGTGATTTGTCTTGTAAAGGGTATCGAGATAGAGCGTTCAAAAACATTCAATCTTTACATAGAAACTCTAACTTAGGCTTATGTATAGTCCTTACTATGGTATTGTTTCCTATTTGGATTTAATAAGGTTATAAACCGCCCAATCGATTGCTATCAGCCGCCCGCACCATTGGCGTTTACTATCCGCACCATATGTGCGGAGGCTCCGCACGTTAATAAGAGCGTTTCATCTCTCATACTGAAGTCCCACTTTCAGAAGTAAACTTTATCACTTTACATATCGGATGAAGCTTTTATTATTAGGCTTATTAGCCTAATTGGGCCAATAAGCCTAATAGTCTTCAAAAAAGACAGGCATTCGCCTGTCTTTACTTATTCTTAATCCTCTGGCATTAAGCCTTCGATATACTTACAGAGAATGTTGATACCCTTTACATTCTCGCCTCCCTGCGGGATAATCACGTCAGCATAACGCTTAGTAGGCTCGATGAACTGTTCATGCATTGGCTTCAACACTTCTAAATAGCGGTCTACAACCATTGAAACCGTACGACCACGGTCTATCGTATCACGCTGAATATTACGGATAAGGCGCTCATCAGGATCACAATCAACAAAAATCTTGAGATCCATCATATCACGCAGACGCTTGTTGCTCAATGCCATAATACCCTCAACGATGATTACAGGCTTTGGCTCTACATGAATAGTCTCTGGCAAGCGATTGCTGAGAATATAACTATAGGTTGGCTGCTCAACAGCTCTTCCCTCACGCAACTCATTCACCTGCTTAATGAGTAGTTTCCAATCAAAGGCGTCTGGATGGTCGAAATTGATTGCCTTGCGCTCTTCATCGGTAAGTTCTGTCGTGTCATTATAATAAGAATCCAACGGCACAACAGCCACATAATGAGGAGGAAGACTCTCTACGATTTTCTTCACTACGGTGGTCTTTCCCGAACCAGTACCACCAGCTATTCCTATGATAGTTATTTTATCCTTCATATTGGTTGATTTTATTATTCTTATTATTGGGCTTATTAGCCTTATTGGTCCAATTAGCCTTATTAGCCTAATATCCCTAAATCCCTAAACATCCTTTCGTAATACTCTGCCTTCTTCTCGACCTTCATCGGATAAGCACGACTACTACTTGGTTCACGATAAAGTCGCAACGTACGATTCTCAAAGCTAAACTCCTTGTGATCACCCATCTTCATCTTACGCGCATCGATACCATAATGCTCTGTAAAGACCGTTGTTGCCAACTGACCTGCTGCCAACACAGCCTTACACTCTGGCAATGAACGAAGCATTCCATCAAGGTCGGCACGCTCAATGATTTCTAAGTCTTTATCAGATGCCGTACCTGTTGTACGATAGATACGCAAGGCAGTATCGAAGATAGCTATCCCCTTCTCTTTTAAGAAGGGCTTTAGTAAATCAATCTTATAGGTCTTCTTTTCTTCATCCACGAAATAGAACTTATCTCCAAAGAAGATATGACCAAAGATGCGCCACATATCATTCGTGTAATTAGGATAATACCATTCCATACACCAACGTTTTGGTGCTGGCGGGAAGGTTCCTAACAGCAACAATTTGGCATTGGATGGGAGCCACGGCTCAAAAGGATGAGTTTCTATTTCCATTGTTTTATTATCTAATTGGGCTTATTAGGCTAATTGGGCTAATAAGCCTAATAATCTTTACTGCTGCTTAGCAAAGTAAGTTACAACTGGCAAGTGGTCTGAATAACCATCGAGCCACACACCACCAGCAGTGGTTCGCTTGGTATTACCCTTATATTTACCTGATTCCTGGAAGAGATAATCGCGACGGAAGATTTGATTCTTCCAGAACTTCAACTCTGAAAAGTCTTTCTTACCATCCTTATTCAGCAAGTTAGGAGTCATGATAATCTGATCAAAGAGATTCCATTTCCCCTGATACTGCAAGGTTCCTGTTCCTTCCTTTACAAGGACATTATACCAAGGATTGTACATGTCATTTGCACCAACCTCATTGATTTCGCCCTTTGCAGACAGACATTCATGTATACTCTTATTGGTTGGATCGTCATTCATATCACCCATTACAAGCACCTTCACCTTTGGGTCTTCACGAAGAAGTGAGTCCTTCAACGCCTTTACCTGCTTACCACCCAACTCACGATAGTAAGAACCTGCACCACGACTTGGTAAATGGCACACAATGATGGTCACATGTTCGCCAGCCAATGTACCACTTACAGTAAGGAAGCCACGTGTAGCACGAGTGCTGTCCTTTGGTAAATCATAAACATAAGGTACCAACTTTGTATCTCTTACGGTAAAGAGTTTTGGATTATAAATCAAGGCACAGTCGATGCCACGATGATCGGGTCCTTCGATATGTACATACTTATAGCCACGTTTCGCCAACTCTGGCTGGGATGTGAGGTCGTCCATTACATGGTCGTTCTCAACCTCTGCTAATCCTATAGCCGTACAACCAATATTCGGAAGTACATCTGTACCCATCTCTGCCAATACCGATGCCATATTATGCAACTTATGACTATACTTCATTTCGTTCCACTGATAACTACCAGTCGGCGTGAAATCGTGGTCGTTTTTCCCTTCATCATGTGTTGTATCAAACAAGTTTTCTACATTATAGAAGCCTATAGCATAAACAGAAAACTTCTTCTGGGCTGAAGCTGACGTACCGAAAAGAACGGCACAGAAAAGAACTAATAGTAACTTTCTCATTATTTTTAATGTTGTTGTTTTTATCAGAGCGTCTAAACAAAGACTTATAGTACCCTGGGAATCAGCAATAATACGAAAACAAAAGCATAAGCTGATATGTACTCGACTTTTAAGTATAGACACACAAAGCCTATAACTGAATCCTGGACACAGTCACGTTTAGTTTGCAAATATCGGTAAATAATCCGACATTTACGCATAATTCTCGAAAAATTCATCAAAAAGACTTTCTATTTCCAAATTTATTTCGTTACTTTGCAGTCTATAGTATAACACCTATTTTAATGTAATCAACTATGCAGAAAAAGCTGAAACTTGCCGTTTTAGCACTATGTAGTTCGTCTATGGTGGTCGCACAGAATACCGATACAAAGACGAACCAGCAGGCACAAACGGCCAACGCTATGGATGAATCGGCGTTCACCTTCACTGAAGCGCAGTTAGGTGAGAACAATGACATGAACGAAAATGTAACGATTCTCAACTCAAACAGTAACGTCTATGCTTCACAAGTGGGGTTCTTGTATTCGCCCATGCGGTTCCGTTACCGTGCTCTGAACCAGAAATATAACGATGTTTATATCAATGGTGCACCTATGAACGATATGGAAAGCGGACAGTTCCGCTACTCTATGGTAGGTGGTATCAACCAGCAGACACGTAACGTTGACTATGCACTTCCTTTTGAGAATAACAACTTCTCAATGACAGCCTTGGCTGGAAGTAACAACTATGACTTCCGTGCTGGTTCAATGGCTGGCGGACATCGTCTCACGCTTTCTGCTGCTAACCGTAACTATACCCTCCGTGGTATGTACAACTATGCAAGTGGATTCAACGCTAAGGGCTGGGCTATTGCAGCCAGCGTTGCTTATCGTTGGGCTAACCGTGGTTACGTTGAGGGTACTTTCTATAACTCATTGTCTTACTACTTCGGTGTTCAGAAGAAGTGGAACAATGGTCATTCTTTAGCTTTGTCTACATGGGGTAACCCAACTGAGCGTTCTACACAGGGCGCAAGTACTGACGAGGCTTACTGGCTTGCTAACGACTATCAGTACAACCCATATTGGGGTTATCAGAATGGTCACAAGCGCAATAGCCGTGTTGTAAACGACTTCGCTCCTTCTGCTATCCTCACTTGGGATTGGGATATCAATAAAAAGATAAAGTTGACAACAAGTCTTTTCGCTCAGTATTCTATGTATAAGAGCACTAAGCTGAACTATAACAACAGCGAGAACCCACAGCCTGACTACTGGAAGAACCTTCCAAGTAGCTACTATGACGTATGGGATCAGAGCAATGCACGCTATCGTACAGCACAGACTTTCTCTGATTGGCAGACAGCTGTCAACTGGTGGGGCAATAAGGAGAACCGCCAGATTCAGTGGGACCGCCTTTACTATGCTAACCGCCAGGCTGCAGCCAATGGTGAGGATGCACTCTACTACGTGCAGGCTAAGCACAATGATGCGATGACAACTGCACTTTCTTCTACCCTTACTAACCATCTTGGTAAGAACAAGGTGTTTAATGCTGGGCTTTCACTCGGTCAGACTTTAGCTCGTCACTATCAGACAATGGAGGATCTCTTGGGTGCAAAGAGTTTCCATAACATCAATACTTATGCCCTCGGAACCTACGCTGCAGCTGATCCACGTGTTCAGTATGACCTTAATACAACCGGTACTTTGGGTTTAGGTAAGCTCGTATATGAGGGTGACACATTCGGTTACGACTATAATATCAACGTACGCCGTGCTAAACTTTGGGCTAATTATGCACAAACTATCGGCAAACTTCACTATATGGTAGCTGGTAGAGTTGGTTATGACAACATGTATCGCGTAGGTAACATGCGCAATGGTATGTTTGCTGACAACTCTGCAGATAAGAGCAAGGATGCTAACTTCCTTACAGGTGGTGTGAAGTCTAATGCTACCGTTACCCTCGGTGGTGGTAATGCACTCTCTCTCGGACTGGGTTATGAGCATCGTGCACCAAATGCGAACACTGCTTTTGCTTCACCTGAAATGAACAATGACTTTGTTCTCAACCTCTACAATGAGCGTATCTTCTCAAGCGAACTTAGCTATCAATACTCTGGTAGTTGGCTCCATGCTAACCTCAGTGGATACTACAACCACATGACAAACGTGACCGAGTGGCAGAACTTCTACTTTGATGATGCTAACTCTTTCACATACGTTAGCATGACTAACATGAAGAAGAATTACTATGGTATTGAGTTGGGTCTTGACTTCAAGCTCACAAGCTTCCTTAACTTCAAGGCGCTCGGTACCTGGAGCGAAGCTAAGAACGCTAACAATGCTGATGTTATCTACTTGAACTCAACAAGGAGCACTTATAACAAGGATATTGTTTACAATAAGAATATGCACGAAGCAAGCACTCCTCTGAGTGTTTACAGTGCAATCCTCAGTTATCACAAGGGTGGTTGGTTCATCGATTTGAGCGGTAACTACTATGATCGTATCTACCTCTCTTACGCACCAAGCCTCCGTTATGGTAACACGCTCCGCACAATGGGTACGGCTCTTGGCGGTATGGATGCTAATGGCAACTATACTCCTTACGCACAGACTGAGGGGCATGCTGGCTTTATGCTCGATGCTTCTATCGGTAAGAGCCTTTATCTCCATCATGGAAGTTTGTCTATCAACTTGATGATTACCAACTTACTGAACAATCAGAAGATTGTAAGTGGTGGTTATGAGCAGGGCAGAAGCAACTACACTGTCAACAAGACTACTGGAGCTGCTACAACACGTGCTTACGACTTCTACCGCAATCCTAAGAAGTATTACGTGAATGGTATCAATGGTATGTTGAACGTAGCTTACAAATTCTAAAACTAAATACAGGAAACGATTATGAAGAAACTGAAATATTTAATGATGGCAGCTGTCTGCGTACTCTTTGCATCTTGTATGGGAGATAGTTACGCAGAACCAGCTGAAACAGGTTCTGCGCCATACGGCAACAACGAACTGACCGAGACAAATGTCATTTCTATTGCTCAGCTGAAGACTAAGTTTGCTAACTATATTGCTACGGATTACCGTGATGGTGTCAGCTATGCCAAGGTTACAGACGATATCAAGATAAAGGCTATCGTTACAAGTTCTGACGTTGCTGGTAACATCTATCAGGAGTTAGCTTTACAGGACGCAACAGGTGCTATTATCGTTAGTGTTGCTCAGGGTGGTTTGCATGGTGCACTACCTATCGGCACGGAAGTCTTGGTAAGTCTGAAGGACCTTTACGTAGGCAACTATGGCAAGCAGGCACAGATTGGTGTTCCTTCTGTGAACGCTGCTGGTGCAACAACCATTGGTCGTATCAGCCGTACTGTCTGGGATCAGCACTATAAGATTCTCTCTTCTGGTAATAAGGTTGAACCTATTGAGTTTGCTTCTGGTACCAACGCAACAACTTGGGACCTCGATACTGATGGTGGTAAGTTGGGTGTTATCCGTAACGTTAGCTTTAAGAGCAGCAACAGCAGCAAGGTTACCGATACCTTCGCTGATGCTAATGGCGGTGCAGGTAGCATTAGCTGGACCCTAAACGAGCAGGATGGCAGAAAGGTTATCGTTTACAATAGCAACTTTGCTAAATTCGCTAATAGCAAGGTTCCAACGGGTAAGGTTGACATAGTTGGTATCTTCAAGCGCTTCAACAATCAGTGGGAAATTGTCATCCGCTCTCTTGATGATATCAAGGCTGCAGAGAAGATCGACCCATTCAAGGGTCTCCCTGGCAAGGGTGATGGTACACAGGCTAACCCATTGGACATCACACGTGCTTTGGCTTATGCAAAGTTGAATAAGAAGGATGCTAACACTTACTATATCAAGGGTATCATCTCACAGATTGATGAGGTTTCAACTCAGTATGGTAATGCTCGTTACTACCTGTCTAACGATGGTACAACAACTGACCAGTTGCAGGTGTTCCGTGGCTTGTACTTGAATGGTGATAAGTTCACTGACCCTTCACAAATTAGTGTAGGAAAGAAGGTTCTTATTCTTGGTACTTTAGATTTCTACGAGGCAACATCAAACCCACAGGTTGGTCGTAACAGTAAGATTATCTCAATTAATTAACAAGACAAATAACTATACAGAATATGAAAAAGATTATTTATTCAATGATGGCGCTGGCTATGACTACAACTGTCTTCACAAGTTGTGAGGATGTTCCAGCTCCATACAGTGTTACATTTGAAGAGAACAACAATAACAACACTAACACGCCTACCACTCCTACTGCTGGAACGGGTACAGAGGCTGACCCATTCAACGTTGCTGCTGCTTTGAAGTATATCGATGCTGGTCAGGACCTTGATAAGAATGTATATGTTTCTGGTACTATCGTTAGCGTTAAGGAGATTGATGCTGCTAACTATGGTAATGCTACCTATCTTATCTCTGACGATGGAACGACCAACGGACAGCTGACTGTATATCGTGGCTATGCGCTCGGTAATAAGAAGTTCACTGCAAGCGATAAACTTAACGCTGGCGATAAGGTTGTTGTATATGGTAAACTTGTAAACTTCAAGGGTACTAAGGAGTTCACACAGGGCAACTATATCTATTCTCTCAATGGTAATAAGGCTGCTCAGCCAACACCAACAGCTGACTTGAATACTGAGGCTACTGCATGGACTGTTACTGAAGCTGTACAGAAGATTCAGGCTAACCAGACTGCTACGGGTGAGGCTTATGTAAAGGGTGTTATCTCTGAGGTCGTTTCTTATAACGAGAACTATAAGAGTATCACTTACTATATCTCTGATAACGGTACAGACAAGACGCTCCAGGTATTCTCTGGTAAGGGTCTCAATGGTGCTGACTTCGCTGCTAAGACTGATCTTCAAGCTGGTCAGACGGTAGTTGTTAAGGGTAACTTAAAGGCTTTCACCAATAAGCAGGGCAAGGTTATCATGGAGATTGACAAGAACAATAAGATTATCTCTATCAGCGGTGCTTCTACTCCTCAGCCTGCTGCTACTGGTCTTACCGCTAAGTTTGAGACTGGTATAGATAACTTTACTATCAACAACATTACACTCCCATCAGACCTTTCTTTCGTATGGAAGCATGATGCAACTAATAAGTACATGAAGGCTTCCGCATTTAAGAAGCCTACTAACTATGCTGCTGAGAGCCGTCTTACATCTCCTGCTTTCAGTCTCGCTGGTAAGACTTCTGCCACCCTTTCTTTCAAGCATGCAGCAAGATTCTTTGCAAATGCTGCTAATGAGTTTAAAGTACAGGTGTCTACAGATGGTACAACATGGCATGACGTTGCTGTTTCAGCTTATCCTACAGGTACTGACTGGAAATTCATCGATGCTACATGCGACCTCTCTGCTTACGCAGGTAAGGCTACTGTTTACATTGGATTCCTCTATACAAGCACTGCTACTAAGGCTGGTACATGGGAGATCAAGGACGTAGAAGTTAAGTAAAGTTCCCTTATCTTATCTACGTGCGAAAGCCCCGCACCAATGGTGCGCATGGTAAACACCAATGGTGCGGAGGCTCATGTCAAACGGAATTACTAAGCATAAGGAAACTTTGGGGTTACAAAATAACCTAAAGGGAGCAAAGCTTTATGCCATAAATATTTTCAGTTGTATCACTCGAAATGTCGAATGAGCCTAAAAAACAGCTTAAAATATTTGGCTGACTACAGAATTATTCGTAATTTTGCACCCTGTAAAGTGTCTATCCCCTTTTTGATAAAGGAAAGACCACAGCAAGTATATTATTAACAATTAGATAACAATAAAATGAAACAAGGTATTCATCCAGAAAACTATCGCCCCGTCGTATTTAAGGATATGTCCAACGGCGATATGTTCCTTACAAAGTCTACATGCAAAACTTCAGAGACAGTAGAATTTGAAGGCGAAACTTACCCAGTGGTAAAAGTCGAAATCTCAAGCACCTCTCACCCATTCTACACTGGTAAGAGTAAGCTTGTCGATACAGCAGGTCGCGTTGACCGCTTCATGAGCCGTTACGGTAAGTTGAAGAAGTAATCGATAATACCCTTCGACATTATTACATACAAAGTGCGAACAAACGTAGTTGCATATACGTTTGCTCGCACTTTTGCTTTCAACAGAACAGAAACGAATACTGCTCTGTTTACAAGATTGTATAAGATAAAGGATAAGACTTCATAGAAAGCTAAAGATTGGGGATAATGTGGAAAATAGACGTCTACTCATAATCCGTCTGTTTCAAACAAGCTAAAACTTCATAGTCAACCATCCAAAGACAAAATAATGAATAAGATAATACGATACACAGCTGTGTGGGCTTTAACGCTCCTTACAGTTAGCACAATCACGTCATGTAGTAAGGACGATGATAATTCTAATAATTCAGGAATTGCAGGAACTATAACCAATAACACAAACTCTAATCTCAAAGATTTACGTACAGCAACGCACCGCCTGGAGTTTCCTAAGCTGAAGGGTGGACATAGTACTGTCCTCACTCATAAACTAAGCAGTGGTGAGATTAATTACAGCGTTGAATGGGATATCGAGAAGATGTCGAATCGTTGGACCTGCTATCAGATTTACGCAAGCAATGCTCAACAAGCTGTAAAGAGAAAAAGTCAACAGAGTGTTGACCTCTACCCTATGGACCCACTGTGGACTCCTAATTCCTTCTTTTCATCCGATCCTTATTATAGATCTGGCTACGACCACGGACATCTCTGTCCATCACAAGACAGAGTGAACAGCCGAGAGTCTAATGACCAAACCTTCTATCTCAGCAATATGCAGCCACAAGTTCACGGCTTCAACGCTGGTATCTGGGAAGTGATGGAGAGAAAGATGAGAACATATATCACCTATACAAGTGGCTCTAAAGATACTTTATTCATCTGCCGTGGCGGTACAATTGACAAACAAGACCAGTACACCTATATAAAAAATAAGTTCATTGTACCGACTTATTTCTTCTCTGCAGCACTGATGAAATACAAAGTGAGAGGTCAAGACGACTGGCAATATAAAGCTATCGCCTTCTGGTTCAAACACGAAAACAATAACGGAACCTCCCTTAAGCCATATGTTATCAGCATCAAAGAACTCGAAGCAAAAACTGGTATCGATTTCTTCTGCAACCTCCCTGACAACATAGAGCGTGATGTAGAATCGAAAACTCCAGACCAAATGATTCTCACTTGGAATATAGTATAGGACATCAGCACTAATTAGATACAAAAAAGAGCATATTAAGTATTACTATCACAGTTTACTTAATATGCTCTCTTCTTATAAGGCACTATGAAAATGACTACACTTACTCTGATCCGAGATAAACAATCGTATCTTCTCAAAAAACTATTCCTCGAAATATAAACAACTTAAGCAATTCCAACAATATTCTTCACCATCAATAAAAAAGTTAGCCTAACCAGCCTCATAACACTTAGCTATCAATAGAAGTAGCCTCATTAACCTTAATAAATTGAAAGAATTAGCTTTATCACCCTCATTACTTGTTATTTTATCTTATTCTATTTGCCTATCAGCCTTATAAGACCAAAAGATTACAATTTACCTTATTACCCTGATTGGCCCAATTAGCCTAATAACCCTTAATAGTTTGGCATTATCTACACCATTAGCCTGATTAATCCTGTTAAATTCTATTTGCCTTATTAGCCTTATTAGCCTTATTAGCCCAATATAATATCCCATACTCTCTCCTCTCAACACTTCATCAACACCCATCACCCATCACCCATCATCCAACACCCTTCACCCATCACCCAAAAACAAAAAAAGAGCCTTAAAGATTTCTCTTCAAGGCTCTCGTAAAAGGAGGCGGCCACCTACTCTCCCGCATT